>Ga0315906_10000136_pt1 | contig 118902 bp, 131 predicted proteins | sample LakEriMetagenome_4_FD_203526 | JGI IMG/M metagenome (GOLD analysis project Ga0315906, IMG submission 203526) | Freshwater fungal communities from buoy surface, Lake Erie, Ohio, United States - Buoy 2 MA122 | ecosystem: Environmental > Aquatic > Freshwater > Lake > Lake biofilm | place: USA...
CCATCACCTTAGTGAGATCGATAGATTTAAGTGTAGCTATTCTGGATTCATATTGTTCTTTTGTAATGTCCTCAAAGGGAGCTTGTTGATAAGTTCCTCCCCAATAGGGCAATACAGATAGGCCATTATAATGTTCTCTATTATCCCACATCCAAGTTCCTACATTCTGCCATTCATCTTCTTTGATGTTGATTGTAGCACTTACGTTGTGTGTATTATCTCCAGATATATGTCCTGGTTTAACCCATTCTGTAGAAAACTTCTTAACACGCTCAAGCGTATCAATAGCTGTCTCTGTTCTGAATATAGATCCTTCAGGAGCTTTTACTGGAATACGTACACACACGGTATCTGTTGGACGAAGAACATCATCTTCACACAGCTCTGGGTGATTAACCATCAGATAGCTAGCGATGTCTTCATTCTTATTAAACCTCATTGTACGCAGATAATAGTCATTATGCCATGCATGTATACCTGAAGCTGTTCCTAACACCAGACTAGTAGTACCTGAAGGTTTAATGCAGGTGATACGAGCTGCCTCATTGGTTCCCAGCACATTACTAATCATGCTGTTCATCACCTTGGCTACATGTGCTGCTACATCCAGATCATATTTAAGAATCTCACCACTTCCTATACCTGTCATACCTATTCCCAACAGGGCATCCTTTTGTGTGGTTTTCTGCCAAATAGGTCTCAGATAATGGAAATCTGTAAATCCAGCCTGAAGTGTACCAAAGAATGCTGCTGTAGCCACACGCTCATTCAGGTCTTCTTGACTAACTACATCACTTACATTCACCTCACACAGGTTACAGAATTGATAGGGCCTAAGACCTATTTCACAACATGGATTAGTTCCCCAATCTTTATTGTTGGTCCAATAGATACCAGGCTCACCAGAACCAGATGCCTCTATACGCTTCCATAGATTAAAGAATTCTTCCTCTCCAACCTTTCCTCTTTCAAGTACAGCAGAGTTATTAGCCCTACCACGCTGCTCATTAAGCAGATACCATTCACCATACTTACATGTAATCATCTCCTCATCATCATGGCTAAACAGGGCAATCATGGCAGATCTACGGATACCACCAGCCAATACACTGTTTGCAATGTGACAAAGAATATCATGACACTCTAATGGTGAAAGTTTCTCACCCTCTTGCTTTCTGTCCAATATAGCCTGTACATGTGTCAAACAAAGCTTAAGAGGTTCAGGACCAGGAGCTTTACCACCTGCTGTAACCAACCTAGCACCCTTGTGTCTGATAGCTCTAAAGTCAAAATTAGGAGTGAATCCACCCTCTAGATAAGCTTTCATGAGCACCTTTACAGCATCAGCCCAACCCATAATACTGTCCTCTATGAGGTAGGTACGTTTCTTACCTGGTTTGGTAATAGCAGGGAGCTGCTCAATGTGGTGTCTTTGAACACTATATCCTACACCTGTACCACCCAAAAGCAAGAACATAGTCTCAGAGAAACTGTGTATGCTGTCAATAGGCAGAAAACAGCAGTTGTAAATCCTTGAGTTGTTCACCTCAGCAGCTGGACCAGCGAACTGAAGAGCTCTCATGGATGGTAACACCTTTTTCTGCCTGATGAGCTGTGAACTGCTCAGGATAGCATCCTCAAGTTTAGGATATTTCTTTATCATCATTTTCTCATACCTGGTAACAATTTCATCCCAGGTTTCCCTACGATTGAGTTCGGGAATGTACTTAGCATACTTGCTAAATACGGTGATTTTGCTCAACGCATCAAGTCCTAAATCCATAAAGTTTTTTGTATTATTTGATTAAAAAAAGAGGACTGCAAATATACAGTCCTCTCTTTTACAAACCAAGACATTTAGAAAATTCTAGTTAACCAATCTTCTTATTTTTTGTCCAAGTTCCATATCATTTGGAGTGGTTTTAACCAAATTGATTATCTCAGCATTTTGTGTTAAAAGCTTCTCGATGTACAATGTAGCATCCTGAAGTTCTTCCTGCAAATGCAACAGATAATTGTCATGATTATTCTCATAGAGAGTGGTACCATATTTCTTGATACCAACATCACTCCTTTGCTGGAACTTAGCAATCACTTGGTCTACGATTCTGTCAGTGTGGGACATAGCTTATCATTTAAAAGTTTAAACGCTTCTTCTATAACAGCCCTATCACATTCTTTCCTTGTCTTGTACGGTTGAGGATTTGATAAAATAACATTCTCTCCATTATTAATTGTATAATGAAATGCTCCTTCCATATACATTGTTTCAATAAAAAGACTGTTTTCATCGAAAACATCAAATAGATTTCTAGGAGAACCATCAATGATTTTTGCTATCTTATCATTGTCAATTCCCTGTTGCCTTACAAAATCTTTGAAGTTATCTGGAAGACTGTCATCATTTAAACTTGCCAACATTACATCCAGATAATAAGACTTTACAACCTCTGTTGCTTGTGGATTCTTTTCTAATAGTTCTAGCATTTTTCATCATTTTTAAGTCGTTTAGCTCTTTCAGCCCACCAATTTCTTTCGTATTCCAATTCCAATTTATCGATTGGATCTGTGAAGATTCTAGCAGCGATTGTCTTTTCATACTTCTCGCTTTCAATTTCACAATACATTGTAGCGTAGTTTACACCATACTTATGTATGATGTGCTGGAGAAATTCATCGTTATACATATTCTTCTTTTAATTTGTCAATGAATAATGTTTCTCTGTCGTCTATAAAACCTTGCCAAACTTCCATAGAATCGTCAAATTCTACACCAATTTTCTCTTCCCAATATTTCTTCAGGTCTTCAGTTTTATTGAATACACGATATTGCAGACTAACCTCGTCTTTATGCAATCCGTTCTTCTTAATCTTAATAACCCTGGGAAACTGTGATTGGAATTCCTTAGAGGTTTTGGAATATTTGCCAGCTTTTACAAAATCGAAGTCTTTCTTAAATTTAGGATTGAGTGTGTAGACAAGTACAACAAATCCATTCTCATAATCATAATCATCAATAATGGACTTGGTTCGTTCATATTCATCGTCTAGAAACTCTTTGAATTTATCTAAGTCTTTAGGATGGAACAGGAGATATGCAGCATTTTCATACTGCACATCTTTCCTACCATCTTTCATGTACGCATTTATGAACCCATTGTCTCTCAATCGATCTCTGTCAATCTTGAGCGTGGGCACCATAAATATACTAGTTATTGTTTTCTTTAGCTCCATCTTGTATTTTTAATCTCACTACACCATTTTGTTTATGATTCTCTCTGCTAATGTTCCAAACATTATTCTCTAGGGCCCATTTAAGGTCTTCTATGAGATATTTGACGCCTGTATATTCCCTGTTTTTGTGATGGAAACCGCTGTAAGCTTCTTCTATATTACCATAATCCAGAGTGTAAATCAATGGATTATAATAATTAGTGCTGTCACATACAATGAATCTAGGAGGAAGTACATCATATCCTGTCAACTCTCCATCTCTAAGTGTGTGTGCTGCTCTGTAATACAGATAGGCTTGAATGTAGGCCCTCCTATAAAGATAGTATTCTTCCAGGAAGTTTTCTACACTCCAGGTACACTTCAGATCATAAACTTGGATGGTTTTCTTCTGATGGTCTACAATCACCTTGTCCATCATACTCTTGAACATCAATCCATCTACCTCATAGTTCTCTATCTGGAGCTGATTGTGCACTGTATACCTAGCACTACTTACAAGATTTACCACCTCAGCAGTGACATTGTTTGTCCTGAGCTCTTCTACAATCTTCTCAGCATTGGTAACATCTTCTGTTGTCACCACTGTGAGTCCTTTCTCTTTTACTGTACGCATCTCGTTATAGAAGATTTCAGCATCGCTTCCTACAAACTTATTGATTACAGCGTCAAACTTAATCTTGAATCCTGATTCAGCATATGCATCCTTTGCAATTTCCTCAAAGGACCTAGTAATATTCCCTTGCTCATCTGTAGCTTCCTTGGTGAATTTATACAATGCTTCTACAAATGCAAGCATTAGACCAGTGGGAGCAGACAGACAAACAGACATATAGAACCTATTGTCAAACTCATTTGGTTCCAATAGCATAGTTTCTACGATTCTACCTGTGGTTGCAGCCACTGTATCCTTGTCATCTACAGACTCTCCAAGGATATATTTCCTATAATACTTCTTTCTGTCCGTAGAGAACTCCTTCAAACTTGAGGAGCTGTCTAGGTTAATTGCTCTGTAATTTGCTTCTGTTTTAGTTTGTCCTTGTATCATATTTAATGTTTAGATCTACCTCTACGGTATTTTAATAAATCATCATGAGAACTAGATTCCTTTTGTTTAAATGCATCAATAATATAGGGTTGCATAGCCCTAATTTCTCTAGGCACTCTCTGAAAGAACCATCTAACATCCAATTCATATTCATTACCATGAGGATCTACTCCTTTTGGATGAATAAGCCAGAATTGGTGTGTTTCTCCATTATACTCTACAGATCCTTCATACCAGATTTCTGTAAATGAAGGCTCTTTGTTAATGGAGATTTGTACATGTTCATTTTCCATTTTTCTCTGATTTTGTTTTAGCATCATGACATTTCTCGCAAAGCACTTGTAGATTATCCACTTCACAGAACAGTCTTTCTACAAATCCTGGTAGGTCTTGTGCAGAATTAAGACTTCCTGCTGGGCAAATATGATCCACATTAATCTTCTTCTCTGGAAACCATTTGTTACAATGTGCGCACTCGTATTCAAATTTCTGCCTCTTATTAGGACCTTTATATGGTCTACGGGCACTCATCTTTGCTTGCAGTATTGGTTTCCACCATCTAGATTTCTGTCTCAGGGCACTCCTGATAAAACTCCAGAATGCAGATTCTGTCATTGTACCTGCATTGCGAGTTTTAGCCACTCTAGGCTTAGTTGTTCGTTTCTTCCTCATAATCAATGATTTATAAAAGGGGAATGTCACTAAATTACGAATAATTGTGACATTCCCCAAATATATTAATCTAGATTCACCACCCTCTTAGAAATGCTACTCTTCATTTCTTCCAGAGATTCAACAATATTATCAATGTTGATGTGGGTCATGGCTGGAATATTGAACTGATGCTTAGATGCTTCTACAACAAATCCCACCTTGGCTTTAATTGCCAAATCTTCCAATTCACGAATTGCATAATCCTCATCTAGTGCAAGAGTGTCAAAATCCAAATCATGCAGGATTTCTGTGGCTTCTTCACGAGCTACAGTCATGATTGGCAGATATTCATAGCACCTACCCTTAGAATAACCAATGCCCACCACCTTCATAGGATTGATGAGAACAAGAACAGACTGGTCACCACAGCCTACATAATGGATTTCATCAGCTGTGAAATGCAAACCTGCATGTCCACAATCTGCTGTATTCCAATTACATTCCTCAGGAGGCATGTTAACCACCTTACCTACACGAATGTCAAATGTACGTGTGTGAGCATCTGTGAACCTATTCTCTGCTCTATTAGGCAAATCAAGATAGAGCTCTGTCAGATTACCAATGTGTTCTCCTAGATCATCTCTTTCATCAGTGATGTCATATTCTCCCTCACCATTACACACCTCACATACTTCTTCACTCTCATCACAATATTCACAGGTTTCGGTTTTAGTTACATTGATATCATCTGCGTGAACCATTTTATATTCACCGTCTTTCAGATACACTTCATACTTATCTGGAGATTTCTTCCATACAGCCTTCACCTTATTGTAAGCATTGCTGATGAATTGTACTAGTTCTGTAGATCCATGGAGTGTTACAACATTCCTAAGAGCAACAAAGAAGCCCTGTTTTGTAATCCTGAAGCTATTTTTAGTCAGGAAATCATACAAATCATTAGCAACCTCTGCTCTAGGATTCAAGCAACACCACATAAAGAACCTCTTAAGAGCTTGATATTCTTCATCTTCTACCACTGCATCAACCAACGGTTGGTCATCTCTATATGCATCAATTTCTGTCACCACCTCAATAAACTTCTCAACCAGAAGCTGAGGCATAGTTCTACCTGTACCAGCTAGCTTTACAAAACTACCCTCTATTTCAAAATCAGGGAGTCCTCTAAGGACATCAATTCCTCTTTTGATAGCATTCATACGGGCTATTTCTGCTTCAACTTTTCTTCTGTCATTAACCACCTCTGGCGCACCTATAAGATTGACTATTTCTGATTCTGTCCTTGCTACACGAACATCATTAAAATCATCGTTTGTAGCACCAGGTTTACTAACAATAGATCCATCATTAAGAACTACAGTGAGCACATCATTTACCAGTTTTACACTCTTGTAAGGCTTATCTGGAACTACAGAACCATCAAACTTGATAGTGATGTTATCTGGAATCTTAGTTCCTTCGTTCGCATAGAGTTGTTTACGCAAAAGCTCATTCTTGATTCTCTGTTCTTCAACTTGCAATTCTTCCAATTCTTCTTTCTTTCTGGATTTAAACCAATTTAGGCTGAAAATTCCCATAGTTTTTGTTTTAAAATTTTAAAAATGGGCTCCCATTACAGGAGCCCTTGTAATTAAGCTGTGATTTCTTCTACGTTTTCAATAGGAGCTAAATTGTCTTCATTTAGCTTTATGTTATAATTTTTCCAATCTATGCGCTGTTTGTAATATTTAAACAAATCTTTAGTGGCATCTAGCATTTTGTCTCTGCCATAACTCATACTGCTAAACATGGTTTCTAGAAATGGAAGTTTGTCAAAGACAGCTTTCAGGCTTTTGAATGTAGAATAAATAGGCTCATCAAACAGCTCTTTACTTACAGCCACATCAACCATTGCTTCATATAAACTTTCCCCTGCATGATGATAGTTCTTAGATTTATACTGTTGAACCTCATACATCTTTTCATATAAATCCACAGAGATGTTCTTCATGTTTTCTATTCTATAGAACACATGATGATATTCTTCTATAAATTTACTTATTACAGCTGCAGTTACCATTCTGCGAAAAGCCTTATGTTCTCCTTTTACAAATTCTTCCATCTTAATCCAGTTATGTAGTTGAATGTCCTTTAGATTGTTAAGTTCTCTTTCTGAGAACACCATAAATCTCACCTTATTACCAAGTGGTTTGAACAGGGCATCCATTTTATTCATGTCCTCCTGTTTACCATAAACCATCAGATGGGGGAGTTTATGTGCATCTGCCATTTGTATCACCGTAGGTACCCACTTACAGTTTTTGCCATCCACCCATCTTTCGAGATTGTTGGCCATTTTACCTGTAACTTCTCCCTGTAGTTTAATACGCCTAGCTTTAGGACCACCTTTACCGTTGTTTGTCACCTTAACAGAGTTACTCTTCTTAGTCTGGATGAATGCATCAGGAATCACCACATCATCAAGATTGATGAGTCTGGAAGTGATCATTTCCATGAACTTCTGAAAGTCTTGTATTTTCTTTCTCCACTCACTTTTTGGATGATTCTTCAGTTTAAGAAGGTTATAATAGTTGTCATAAGCACCACTACTTCCTTTTCTGAATAAAGGAATAAACTTTTCCTTTTTGACAAAATATACGCTCTTTCCATTATATAAACTGCGCATATAGTCTTTCATAAGAGTGCTAATCTTATCAGAATAGCAGTAGATTGGATCATCAGAATTAATTCTGTGGATGTTCAGGTCATTCCATCTTGTACCATAGTTGTTAAACCTCTTATTGTACAAATGAAACTTAATCTTCCACTCCTGGAAAATATATTCCTTGAGAGACCACAGTTCACGCAGATTGAGGTTTTCCAAGTCCTTAATCTTTGGATCGATAAACTTAACAGTGGCGTATTTCTCCAGAGATTTAACATTGGTTTTCTCCCTAAATATCTGAATATACCTTTCAGAATTACCATAATGATTGAAAATGGCCAAAGCATCTTCACCGTTTGTAACTGATTCATTGTATTTCTCAATAAAATAGTTAGCAGCCAGCTTTAGCTTTTCCATAATCACTTGCTTAGCCTCTTCTGTATAACGCAGAGCTTCCCTGTTTGGTGTAGGAAACAACCCATCTGTCAAACTAAACCTGAGAGCTACTGGCAGATAAATGGTGTCAATTCCCAGTTTGTTGAAATCAAGGGGATAGTAGACATTATCCAAACAGATATGCATGTGGCTGTTTTCACAGAGGGGTGACCATTGGAAGTGGTCATGTCTAATGATGTTAAAATCACTAAATATGTCTGCACTTGGAACATCAAAGTACACGCTCTCAAAATAGGCCAACTGTTCCTTTATTTTGCTGACAAAATTGTATTTATCACGCCAGGAAACAGGAATAATCACCTTTACACCATTGCGTTCTGTTGTAGGAGCTTCATAGAGAAGATCAATAGTGTTTGTGTCTTCTCCTTCATACATCATATACTTGCGCTCCATTCCATCTTTACGAGCAACAAAATAGAAACTGGATGAATAAGCAAGAGGAGCTTTGAAGCCCAAACCCATCATACCCAGCTCATTAGCTGAATTACGCTTTGTGCTCTTACCATATTTACTGATGATGTTTCTAACATCGTCTGCATCCAAACCAATACCAAAATCTTCTACACAGAACTCATAATTGTCCTGCTTATTTGGTTTGAAACTAACAATGATTGGATCTGTGGTCCCAGCTCTTCTGTGACTATCCAGTGCATTAGATGCACACTCACGGATAGTGGAGCCTATAGCATCTGAATACAGATTCTTACTTAACATCTGCATCAATATCTGAGCAGAATCTAAGTCAAGGGACATTCCAATTGAGTCTTGTGATGATTCTCCTTCCTGGAGAATGTTTGCTTCTTTTTGTTTTTCGAGTATCATGTTTTCTAGTTTTTAATCATTCCTCTGTTAATCAATATGTGTTTTGCTTTTTCATATGTTTCTTTTTCTTCTATATCAGAAAACACAGGCTCTTGTATTTTTGCCACTCTGAACCTATGTGTTTGCTGAACATATGATTTCCATATTTTTATAGGTTTTCTAGGGTCTTTATTTTGACATTCGTCATTATAAACGACAGCTCTGGGTGTAATAAACTGGACAGTGTTTCTTCCATATCCTACAAACCATCCAAAATTTAGAAAACTACCAGATTCAGCTACAAGAATAGGGTCTCCTATTTCTAATTTGTCTACGTAAGTGAATTGCATAATAATTGTTTAAAATGGCACATCATAGAGCCACATGATTTCTTGATTATTGTTGTCTTTGATTATCTTATTAACCTTACCAAACACGCCTTCTGTATCCCAATCTGTATTCTTATAACTAGCTGATGCTGGATGTGTAACAGCAAATGTCCATGTGAATGGATTTACATATTTCTTATACCTAGCAGCATCCTTACCCAAGAATATAACTGGTACACCTGTAGTGTCTAGCACTTCTTCTAACAGATATTTGGTGAATGGTTCCCAAATATCAATATGTGAGCCTGCTTTATTTGCTTCTGTTGTAAGAGCAGCGTTTACCATCAATACACCCTGTTTTGCCAGATAACTGACATCTGGAGTTTTCTCATATTTGAGATTGAGCCCATTGTGGAGCTCTGTCTCAATACCTTGATAAAACTTCTCCAGAGAAGGTTGTAATCTACCTGTAGATGTACAGCCCATCAATAAACCGTCTGCTACAGGCTGTCCGTTATAAAATGTGTGATAGGGACACATACCCATCAATACCACCTTTAAATCATCAAAAGAGGTTTCCTTGAAACATCTATATGTAACAGAAGAAGAGGGGGCTATCTTCTTCCCCCTCTTACTTTCTGCTTTGAGAAATTTATAGATGTTATCACATTCCTCGCTCTCAATGAAAGGTTTCATCTTTGCATGCCAGCTCTCGTGAAACTGATCTTTAAAGTTCTCCCAAATCATATTAAAATTCCATTGATAGTTGTCTAAATGCTTCTATTTCTTCTGCTGTATCTCCTCCAGCTGCCATAATTCGCATAGTTCGAAACATAGAAGAATCTTCAATCACCTCTGCTTCCACTGTAGGAACAAACAATCCAGCTTCATTCACAAAGAAATTGTGAGCTTTCATGTGATCACTAATCCAGAATCTAGGATGAGTTTCCCTCATGGTTTGTGTAGTGAACTGATAAAGTTCCCACAAGCTACCTGGAGCTCCGTAATCATATGTTGGATCAGTGAGTTCTTTAGCAATTTGATTCACCTGCATAGAGCTAATTAGGCTTTCCTCAAGCATCAATCTACCCACCAATTCAGCCTGAGCACGTTTGTTGAGCCCAATTTGTTTCATTGACTCACGCTCTGTTTGCATTTTCTGGAATGTGTCACCAGCTTGCTTGATATATTCTGTAATGGCAGTTGGTGTAAATTCTTGCACCTCACCCATATGTTTCCTCTTGAATGAGCCCATGTCACCATGTACAGCACCATTCTGACAAATGAATATACGTGCACCAATGGCAAACTTCAAGCTCAATGTTTTATTGTAGCTATTCTGCCAGCCAATCTGTAGCTGCATTTCTTTATCTGCTACATTGCTAATTGTGAAATTACCATTTGCTACCAATCCCTCAGGAGAAGCTGAATAGAGTTCTTTGTCCAATGTAAATCCTGCTCCATGTATAGACTCAAGGGTGAGATCTATAAGTTGCTGATGGCTAATTGGTTTGTATGTACGAGTTTCTGCTGGAATCTCAGCATTCAACAACACTTGTTTGGTTGTTGTGTAAGTTGCTACCTTCATAAATTTGGTTTTAATTTTCTATTATACCTTTCTGTTTCAAATAAGACTCAATTGTCTCTAGTCCGTGGGCTTTCGCTAAATCAGCCCAATCCTTAATTCCTTCCTTCAGATACTTACGTGGGACGTTAGCATATTCAAAATCAAACAGTTTTGTAATCTGTTGACTATTCTGAACGCCTGTAACATCTGAATCAAAACTCAGGATTTGTATGTCAGAATTATCTTTTAGATATTGTACATTTTCTTGTGAAAAACATCCAATACCCTCATTTTGTACAGCACAACTGCATGGGAATATCTTTTTCATCACCATGTAGTCTTTCTTACTCTTGTTAATGAATGCCATTCTGCAATGCTGTATGTCTTCTTTACCATCCATTGCTGTAATAGGTACATTGTTTGGAACCCATTTGCTCTTCTTATCTGCAAACGGTCTGTAGATTTTCCAATGTCCATCATACAGGTAACCAAACACAAGCTCGTCATCATTTATATAGAATAGATTCTTGTTTAGGTACACCTTCTTTACAGCATAAACATTATTGGCTCTTAGATCATCTGAGCTTTGGTGATAACCATTCCAATATTCAAGTTCTCTATTTGTGAACTTTCTTGTTACCACCTGAATCAGGGAGTTGCGTTTGGTTATTTCAGGCTGCTTATAGGTAGATGTTATCTTCTTGTATTCCTCTGTAGGTTTACCAGAAGCTAGTCCCAAACCAAAATCCCTATCAATGAGCTTCAGCGCATCATAATGTGGTATATTGAATAGGTCTTCAACGAATTGAAAACAATCACCACGCTTATTTGTATCAGCAAAGTCTATATAACTTATATATCCTTTGCGATTACCAATAACAAAAGATGGATTTCTTTCCTGTCTAAATGGAGATAATGTAACCTGATTCAGCTTCCACGATCTGTCTGGCATATAAAACCTAAAGATGTCATAATCACTGATTTTATCCAGGATGGACTCTTTAGTTAGCTGTACTTTCTTTGCACCCTTTATCATAGTTACAAATATAAAACACCCCAACCATTTCTGGAAGGGGTGTCTATTTTTTCTACTAATCAAATTGATTAATAATCAGCACCATCTTCAGAGATGACAGCATCAGATGCTACCAAATCATCTCCTTCGTTATAGTCTTTCAGGTCCTTAAGAACATAGAAGTCTTTACATCCATATTCTCCAGTGACATTGAGCACAAACCTTTCGTGAGGCTTGAGATCAGTGCTTTTCTTAGCACGAAGACCATTAATGGTTGTAGGATTGCTGAAGTCAATCAATCTAAATTGCTTCAAATTGTATGCAGGGAGGAATGCTTTATTGTATACACCCTGATATTGCTTGGTTTCTTCATCCCTGATTACAGTTTTCACTGTAGCAAGGGCTACTACAGATGTAGAGAATTCACCACCAACTTGTTCTTTGATAGCTTTTACATTTCCTTTCATCAGAGATTTCCACTCAAGCTGGAGAGTGGTTTCTGCTTCACGGTAGTCAAGATTACCCAACCATGTGCGCATGAAGTTGTAGAGTTCTTCCTCACCAACAAATGCTACACGATAGTCACGCTTAGTGAACCATTGAGGAAGATTGTTTGGATCATCACTCCAGGAACAAACACCAACATTGTTGATATATTGTTTCTTTGTACCATCCTTATTAACCTTTTCTTTGTTCTCAAGGAAGAATGTCACCTTGAATTTGTCCTTGTTCTTCACCTCTTCAAGCCAGAAATCTACACGAAGTGTGGTTTTGTCATCTTGACTAGTACCAAGATACTCTGTAGCTCTGCTGTCTTCTTTGAGATCCATACCAAGGGTCTCTTTGTACTCTTCAATAGAAGGATTTACAGCGATTACATTTGCCTCAAATAATCCCACTTTTTTGGAATACTCTGTCTGTTGTACTTGTTCTCTCTTTTTTCCGCCAATGTTTGACATGTTTTCTAGTTTTTATTGTTATTAATTATAATACTCATCGATTTTCTTGCATACATAATCCAAGTTGTTTGGTATTTTGATTTCATCAAACATACCATCTGGACTCTTTGCAGGAAGTTTCTTAAATCTGTTGGTAACGAAATAATAATTAGTAGAGCCATCTTTGTTCTCTTCTACATGTGTATATAAACACACAGTGAGCAAACCTTCAAGCAGCACCTGATTATCAATCAGCTTACCTGCTGTCTTAATCTTATATCCTACAATATCACCACCATCTTCAATAGTTTCAGGATGTGAGAAGTAGAACACTTTGATGTCATCACGAAGCTTACGAGCTTCTCTCATAAGTTCCACCATATCTTTAGCCATCAAGCTGAACTTGGTATAGCCCACCTCTGTAGCTTTAGATACAATGTTAAATCCCATGATGTAATTGCTGTCCTCGATAACAATGTTCTTGATGTGAGGAGCTTTGTCAGAAATAGTCCTAAGAAGTCTGGTGATTTCATTAGCATCATCCACCTCCTTGTAATTACGCTTTTCAGCGTTATAGAGCTTTTCTGATCCCTTGAACGGAAGTTCTTTCTTTGCTACATTGATAATGTACGTTTCTTCTGGGTTCAAATGTTTGATTGATGTGGATTTGCCAGTACCTGTAGCACCAACAATCCCGATTAATTTGCTTGCCATGTTTAAATTAGTATTTAGTTAGTTTGTGAAGATACACCAAGTTCTTCAGATTTCAAAATAATTTTAGTATTCATATTACCATAATTATTCTTTGCATCTATGTAATATCTTTCAGCTTTTTCCCTATCAAAACTTCCGATGATATACCTACCATCTACATAAACAGAATACCATGGACCTTCTGCAATTCTGTATTCCTGAACAAGTTCTATTTTCATACATATTTAATTTTAGATTTGTCAAAGAATTCTAATGCCTTCTTAAGCCATTTAAGCTCTACAGGCTCATCTGTGCTGATGATGTATATCTGGGCTTTCTTATCTGGATTATTATATTCCATAGCCATACATCTGTTTATCTTCTGTGCCAGGTTTTCAGCATTGCTATCAAAGTAGTTGATAATCACCTTGTTAAGTGGTTTGTATGTCACACCTGTATTACCAATCTTTACAACAGCCATGTGTTTACCTTCTCCTTCAGAGAAACCAATGAATGTTTCATCACTCTTAGACTTACTATGATGTGATGGGATGCCCAGAGAGTCAGCTATTTTGGTTGTGCCACAGAATACAAGAATTCTCTCATTACGGTTGTTCTTGAGAATATTCTTTGTAGCATTGAGCTTAGCCAAACTATTCTGTATGATTCTCATTCTGGCAAGTCTTAAGAACATTGTGTTTTTGCTCTGTCTTTCCATTTGATCTATCACCCAACCATAGCTGTCAAATTGCTTTTTCTCTGTCCTTTTCTTTCCCTTGTAATCCTGTACAACAACATTATCCAGAGGAACTCTTTTTACAATTATCTCATAATCAACAATTACGCCCTCTTCAATAGCTTGTTCTATTGGATAGTAGGCTACAACCATTAAATCTAGTTCTTGTGCCAAAGTTTCCTCTGTCCATTTAGATAGTGTACCTGTAAGACCTAATACATTATCATTAGCAGCTATTAAATCTTTACACACTTCTATTTGAGCTTCTGATAACAGATGTATCTCATCTATCACTACTAAATCATACTTATTGTCTTTGTACTTATGTAATGATAGATGTGTGGTGTATGTAATGAAACTATTGGTATAATTACGTTCTCTAAAATCATCTTGCCAAGACTCCTTAATCTTGTTATCTGGATAGGCAATTAGCACCTCTTTGGGTTTTAATTGCTCCATGATATTGATTGTTGTACGTATTTTACCAAACCTGGGACAGAGATTAAGAATACCAAACTTGCCATTCTTAATCCATTTGTCAGCAAATTCAGCTTGCCTTTGGTCTCTTAGTGTCATACTTTCTCGTTTAGAATGTAGATTTTATAGGCTGCATCAGCCACTCTATCAACTCTTGCTTTGAAATATTCCTCTTGACACAATCCATCCACTGTTTTCAGATTGTATATGATTGTGCTGTGATCATATCCAAGTAGTTTACCCACATCACTGAGTGTCAGTTCTTCCTTGTAATATAGGAAATAAGAGAACACCTGCTTAGGTGCTGTTACACGCTTAGCCCTACCCTTAATTTCCATGAAGTTCTCTGGAACATCAAACTCTCTAGCAATCACCTTTGCCAGCATCTGTTGCTTTTCAGTCATAAATATTTGATTAAATTACCTTTTTGATCCAATAGAGCCACAATATTAAACTTCTTATCATATTCTTCAAACACACGAGCTATTATATCATTCATGTTATATCCGTTTGTTTGCAGATATATGAACAGCTCATTGGGATTCAGTGGCTTATGATTTAATTTCTCGTGTGTTGTGTAATAATGATAGACAACATTGAGAGGCTCATATGTTTTCGATCTGATATACTGGTCTTTTGTCATTGGTATAGATTAATATAGTTGTGCTCCAGAAAAGCCATTCTAGATTAATAGCCATATGTTTCTCATCATCATACGAATGATATACAGCAATTGTAGGAATTAAAACACATTGCCAAAATAGTCTGTCTTTTCTAGGGAACGTTGATAGTGTCAATAGTTTAATTTTCATGTTATTTGTTTAAGAAAAAAGATTTGTTAAGTACGGAACTATAGTCATCATCAGTGATTTCTTTACGCTTGGGTAGCTCTTTGAACATACCAATTTGGCCCATAAAGCCCAAACCAATTCTTACATCATCTTCACCATAGCTGTTTTTAATAAGTCGCAATGATCTGAAATACTTTGCACCTGTGGTCTTGTCTAGTAGTTTATCTAAATCATATCCAGAAGAATCAGCCACCTTATACCTCATAGGATCAAACAATGCTAATACAACATCAGCATCGTTCTGTGTGGAGCTTGATTCTGCAAAATCCTCCAGTTGTGGTTCTACATCACCATTCTTGAGTCGTTGCATATTGGAAATAGATCTATTGAACTGACTAACTGCCACTGGTGTATAACCATAAAAATCTCTGGCATATCTCAGCTCATCACTCATCTTGTCAATAGCCTCCTTTTTAGTAGGCTGGTCCTTTGTGGTTTTAATCAAACCTACGTGGTCTAATATAACAATTGTTATCTCATTCTCATTATTAGGGAAATAACGTTTGTTGAATTCATCCACTTGTTCAATCCTACCGTGCTGTAGAGCATGTGCTTTTAGTTCTTTAGCAATACCTACAGCATTCTCTGGACCATCAATAATTGTAATTACATCTTCCATTTGTCCCAGATAGTCCTCATACATCAGGAACAAATCATGCTCATCGTGGGACATTTTATCATTCCAGCCCAATAGCTTAGCTACAGGAATAATAATCCCGTGATCTAGAAATATCTTTCTACTCACCCATTTAGCAAACTTATATGTTCTAGACCTCTCCATTGAACGATATATAATGCGTAATTTGATCTTAGAGGGCACAGTGTCCGTTATTTCAGACATTTTAGGGGTATTTTGTCCGATATACCAATCAAATGGGTTTAGAACAAATGCATCATCAATAAAACTTGTCTTACCTGAACCAGTGAGACCACCTACAAGGAAATACATAGACTTCCTAATACCAATGTATTTATTGAGCCTATTAAACCCCATAGGTATACCATTGTTCCTACCCTCTAAACCAGCATTTACTTCCGCTTTTAATAGCTCAAAACTCATTATTTGAATGTTTTATCGTAATAATTGTTTACAAACTTGATTTTCCAGTCTCCTGTATGTCCATCTTCATCTAAAGCATGTAACATAGCATTGATTATATGTTCTTTCTCTATTTGTTTAGCTTGTGCATATTCCAACTCAGGTAACAACACATTGTAATCTTCAAAGTATTTTTTAACTAACCATTCTACTGCTGTCATTTGTTATATGTTTCGTTGTAGTAATTTTCAGAAGTTTCTTGATTCGGACATTCTGCATTAAAATAATCTGCTGAATTATATTCTCCACTTTTAAAAGCATTAATTACTTGCATTTTTTCTATTGCTTTGGCTTGTTCATAAATTCCTTGTTTGAATAATCCATCCTTAACATACTGTTCAATTAACCATTCAACTGCCGTTTGTTGTGCCATAGTTTATTAAATGTCAACACCCCCAATAGGAGTATTGGATTCTTTAATTTTAACGCCTTCTCTAACTAGTTCAATGAATGGCTCAAAAGTTCGTTGATTCAGGTAAGTGAGAGAGTTTTGCATAAAGCTCATTTTATTGGTTGCTGTCTTTATGGAATTCTCTTTCTTCTGTAAGATTTCCATTTCTAATGCAGCAATCAAATCATCTGATGTATATTCTCCCTCTCCTATAATCTTGTTAAACTTAAGCTTACACTCATCTTTCTTAACTCGTAAACCTCTGGTGCCATTGAAAGTTTTACCATTATATGCAAATGTATCTGTACCTGGATAGGCTTTCCACCAGGCTTCAAATCCATCATGATCAGGCTTTCTCTTCACCAATGTCTCTGCTGTCTCACTAGCAAGGAAAGCAAGGATGTCCTTGCCTTCCGTTGTTAGTTTGTAGTCCTCGGTTATTAGCCCTTTACGTATAACAGTTTGACAGAGTAGGTTAAGTTTTGATGAGTTTTCACATTCACATTGCACATCATAATCCTGGCTGATCAGCTTCAACAGGAATATCATATCCAGTGTATACCCTTTCGTTATTATAGTCTCGAACTTTTGGAAGCTGTTTATTACCATCGTTAATCACTTTAATTATTGCTTCATTTCTATTAATCTCTTCCATTATTTGAGCTTTGAGCTCTTCTACCTGTTCCTGCAAATATATTGCATCTGTCAGGAAATCCCTTTCAAAATCTTCTTGGATCATCATCTGTTGGTATTTTAGCTTGAAGTGAATGTAATGAATCTGATTCCTCTTCTGTTTCAAATGTAAAAGGAATATAGATGGGTGCGTTACTAGCACCAAAATACTGCTTAAGATATTGATTACCAAACTCATCAGCAACCATCTCTATATGATTGCCATCAACTATAATGTATGTCTTTTCCTCATCAGAGGAAACTTCCTTTTGTGCCTTGCAAGATACGAAAACTAGAGCTAAAAGCAAAATGTTCTTCATATATTATTTTTAATATGCTGCCCATCCAAAGAATAACCATTTACCCTCTCTTTCATCAGAAGCTCTTTTATATGTCACCTTAGCAACAAGAGCATGATCTTTCTTCTCAAGCACTCTTTCCATTCTGATCATAGTGGTACATTGATGCTTCTCTGAATACTCACGAGCAAGTTTAACAGCTTCTCCTTTTGTAGGAGCAGACATAACTCTGTCTTCACTACAATAAACAACATACATCAACACCCATTTCTTTGTTCCAGGTGTGACAATATGTTCCACTTGGGTCTTTATCTTATTTGTATTACTCTTAGGCTCCTGAATACAAATAGCCTGAGCACCCTGATGTTTTGTGAGCTTATCCTGTTGTCCATCTATGTACTCATTCAAGCTCTTACCACTAGCTTTAAACTCTCTGGTTACATCTCTGAAACCAGCAGAGCTATTAATCTCACCACTGTATCCCTCTTGATGACCATGCTCATAATTAGCATCTTCTACAGCACTATTGTATGCATCTCTAACGCTATTGCCCATACCATAGGTTCTAAACCAATTTGCTCCCATCTTGTTCTTCTTTTAATTTGTTAAGAATATCCTTGTGCTCGTCTATTGTAGGAACTATTCTCAGTCCATAATACAAATTAAACTCAGCAAGGATCTGTTTAGCTTTGTTGGTGTTGCACTTAAACACTTTCTTGATTAATGGAAAAGCGTAAACATCAAAGTCTCTCAGCTCTTCCAATGTCAATGTGTTATTATGATACCATTCTGGATCATCTTTAACATCATCTATTGTTTTACCAATCATCTTTAATTGGAAACCAATAAGATGCATTACGAGGTTTTCGCGTGTTATCTTTTCCATAATTTGGCGTGTTTTTACTTCCGAGTTTGGCAAATTAATGATTCATCACTTTAAGTCTAGGAACAAGTGTAAATCCTAATACATCTAAAATCTTCATAATAGTAGAATACGAAGGATTTCCTTCTCCTTTTTCTATTTGAAATATTGTTTTAGTTGACACTTGAACTAGTTCTGCCAAATCTTCTTGAGTTATTTTTAAGTTTTTCCTTCTATTTCTTATAAACGTATGGATTTCAGAGAGCTCAGCCACTTCAGATTTTAAATCTTGTAACATTTCATTAAGTTTTTCTTGTTCTTCAGAAATGTCTTGTTGTAGTTTTTCAATAGCAGAACCTTTGTATATTATAGAATTCATCAATCTACAACCCTTGCTTTCATAAAACTGTATCCAAAACTTCTCTTTTACAAGCAAATTATCTTCACAGCATTCCTCAAGAACGTCTATCAATGGACATAGTCCTTGTTCTCTTAGTTCCATAACCCAATGATTAACTGATTCATTATGTGAAAAAGTCAAATGGGCTTTAGCTCTTTTCAATCCAGAACTACTCTTACCTATATATCTGTATTCATCTGTTTTAGGACATCTAAGTCCATATATTAAATATTCACTCATGATACAAATATACGTAAAATAATTCACATTTCCAAATTTTACGTAATATATTTCTGATTAGTAATAACATGTCATTAAAAGGGACAAAAAGGTTGTTTCGTCCCCTTTAATAACACGTTATCAGAAAAGGCTAAGCTGGTTGGGATTTACCACCACCTTACGTTTCTTACCATTATAGGCTATCTTATGTATAATTCTCTCAGCCTTCTCTATGTAATATTGATAATTAATGCCTGCTGTAGCTACATCTGTGTTCTTTGGTAGATGGTTACACACTGTGCACACCCATTCACCAGCCTCCACTTGTGATACATCAGCAGCATTTGATTGACATTCTGGGTTCTTCACCTTAAGGAGCTTTTCTCCTGTATTTGAGACATAATACCTTATGAGCTTATCGTAGACAGTTTTCTCACCACGCGCTCTATTCCATCCTTCATAATGAAAATCTTTGCTAGACTTTTGTCTAAGACAAAAATCATAGATGTTATTATGAGCCATAATAGTAGTAGCGATAGGTATGTTGTGTACATAATAAGCTTCAAGGGCAATAGGAACAACACGAGCAGACTTGTTTTTATGAAGCTCGAAATCCGTGAGGAAATCCCCCTTCTTTTTAATCTCTCCATCTGTTTTAATTGCTATATAATCATTAACGGTTGAGAATATAATCTTTTGATAGTCAGCTCTTTCTAGCTCATATCTGGTCAAATCCATCCACCATTTGTTAATCTTATGCATCTTGTCAACATGGCTTTTCTTCACCATAATTGTAACACCATCTGTGTTTGCAGATATTACATGTATACCAGCTAGTTCATATGCTTCAATTAACATCATGAGACTCAATTCACCTGTAATAGTGGTGAACATAGTGAGCTGTCTATCATAGATCCAGTTCTGCATGTCTGAAGATTTACCATAAACAGAGTTTACAGCAAGCTTTAGTGCTCCAACTATACCCTTGATACGCTTATCCTTCTTAGCCAATGGTTTTAGTTCTAGCCTACGTTCAAACATGCGTTTGTAACCAGCCAGGAACTCTTTACCCAAATGTCTTGGATAACGTCCATTATTAATAATGATGGCAGGATAATAGGAACTTACGTCCCAATCAATTATCAAATGCTCATCATCAGCTTCAAATACCTCAGGTTTATTCTCTGTATGCAAGCCGCCCTTCATGAAAGAATATACATTATCATAGAAATGTATCTCTTCTTTAAAATCATCCTGTATGCCAAGCTTCAGCTTCTTGATATTATTTAAGAATTGTTGAAGTTCTAAAGTTTGAAATTGAACATAATTAGCAATGCAGTTCTTCACATATACATTGCTGAATGTTCCTTTCTTGGGCAAATCCTTGTATTGTATGCCCTTTTCCTCACAGTAATACTTCTTAATCATTTCATCCCCTATCTTACTATCTGAATAGTTCAAGCAGGGAATGCCAAATTCTTGTTCAATATCCAGTCTGAGCTCTATTTTATTATCTCCTTTGTACAATGGATGATCTGTATCACCAATTGTCACCTTGTAAAACTGATATGTAGCCCACACATCATTCAAACAATATTCTGTAATGATATTAATATCATCATCAGATAGGTCTGATTTTGCATGGTGAATAGGCATTTCTTCTATATTCTCCAGATCCATCTCAAATTCCAATCTCTTCAAACTAACACGCCTATTCTTATTGTCGAAGTGATGCACCCTAAACAAATCTATTTGCTTGTAGGACAAATCTTGCTCTCTGTATTCAGGGAAGACATCATAATTAGCATCATGTATGACATCAGCAGCCTTCTGAGCTATCTTACCTGTAATTTCTAATGCACTTAGTTCATGCCACTGGTCATGATTACGCACAACCCATTCAATCACTTGACTATCGAAGCGTAGATTGTTATATCCCACCCAATAATAGTCTTTGTGTTGATTGGCAAAGTTTATAAATGCATCAAGATTATTCTGATTCTTGTTCACCCTGAATGTCCTATATGGTTCTCCAGGTATAAGACATACAATCAGAAAATACTCTTTGAGCGTTTCTATGTCATAAATGATTACATTCACGATATTTCGTTTTTATCTTGCTTGTCAAGAAAATTATGACGATCACATTCATCATCATCATCTTGCATAAGTGGTGCATTTACTATTTCATATGCTATCCATGCCCATATAATGGTCAATATAATAGCTCCTATAATAATGTATTTCATTATATTTTAATGTCTTTTGTAATGATTTCAATTAGCGTGGATATATTCTTTGATTTAAGAATACCATCTAGTTCATCATTGTCCCAGTATTTGACGTACAATTCTCTTGGAATAGCGTTCCATAATTCTGTGTAATGATTGTAATGAAATACATAGTTGTATAATCTGCTCATTGTAAATAGTTTAAGGCCCAAATAATAAATGCAATTGCTGAAGATATCACTCCCAATATAAAACCATGTTGGAAGTATTTCTGCTCATTTTCGTTCAAGTTCATATAAAAAATAATCTTTTTCCTGCTTACATCTGGTACATTTGCATCTCACCTTTAAATTGTAATAGGAATATAAGATGCTCCATCTATGTCCAAATAGACGACAGGTTAATTTCTTTAACATGAGTTTGTGTTTAATGGGAGAACAACCAAAAATAGTGAATAATTTGCGAAAAGTATCCAATTAAGGATACTTTCCGCAAAAATATTCTTTAATGAGGCTTTAGTCTAATGACCATCTTCCTTGTTCCATCTGAAGGAACATAGGTGAATCTGCCTCTTTCCACCACAATCTTACTCTTCTGTTTAGCTGCAAGGATGATAGCATCAATAAGCCTACTGGCTAGAATGTAATCACGTGTAACGCCATAATAGACATTAGTGATACGTTCTGATTTGTGCTCCCTGGATGAATAAACGAGTGTAGCTGGCATATATTGGGTTTTTGGTGACGCTATGTATTTACATCTTCTAACTGATTTCTATAGAAGTATGCTATGTGTATGATGTCTTCAACTAATTGATTATCAGACTTTTTTGCCAAATCTATCAGGTCATATTTAGTTTCATATTCATCTCCAGCTAGATTGATAATTACGTCTATTAGTTGTTCTCTCATAGTACAGTGATTATGATTTTATCTCCCTCAATAGCAATGCTTTTAACTTTTCTCACCACTGTTTTTGCATCAACAGTGGTAGAAACTGTATTATTCTTCATTGCTCTTCTCTCTATGTTTTTCTTTCTGAGTGAAGGATGTTTTTTAGCCAGAGAACAGAGTCTCACCTGAATAGATGAAAGCGATCTATCCAATTGTGTGCTGAGAATTGTAGCAGCCCTCTTTTGGTTGCCATAAGTGAGCTTGAGAGTTTCCTTGGCTAAATTGATTTCCTTGTTTGTCCATCTGTTTCTTGTAATTCCTGTGGTCATGATTATTGATTTTAGTTTTCGAGAAATTCAATTGATTCTGGATTACCTGTGAGCTTTTTGTAAATAACCTGTGCTTTTGCAGCATTAATAGCTGTCTTATAGCCTGATAGAGCTAATGCAGCCACCTTTAAATCTTTGTTCTTTTGGAACATGTTATTGAGCTGATCACCCATGTCCCTGGTTACATTAATAACATCTGTTACTCCAACTGTTTTAATTGTCTTTGCCATTGTTTTTGATTTGTCTGGTTAATAATAATTGTTTACGTTTGATTTCTATAACTTCTTTTGGCATGTCTGAGCGACTAATGTCTTTTAGATCAGGAGATGCAAAAATTGTTTTATATATGTAATTATCACACAATTCAGCAGCCTCTCTCACTGATCTCAATCTACTGCGCTCTCTTTCCTTAGGAGTTTTGTAATATCCATTCTGTCTACGCTTTCTACAACTTGTTATGTTATGTTCTCTCACATTTTCGGGATTATTACGCTTCCATTTATTGCTCCTCTCTATGGCACTCACTGCACATCTATATATTAGCACTCTGTTACCTTTTGCTAATTTTTTATATTCAGTTCTCCATCTAGTGCCACCACAATGTGAGCATACTTTGTCTGGTATTTCTATTGTAGCCATGCTTTCTATGTTTAAAATAAAAATGGCCCCTTAGGATTTTACTCCCAAGAGGCCTGTTATTCACCACCATTAAACCATAACTAGTTCATATAAATAGCACGCCTATCATATAGCATGCCAAATCTAAACTCTTTGCACCAATCATGCAGCGGTGGCTGATTGTCTGGATAGGTGCTAATAAATCTTGTTTGTTCTATTGTTTTAGGAGGCTGTTCATCAGCTAGTCCTAATAGAATAAGTAGTTTCTTCATTTTAATCGTTTTCGTTAAAATAATCATTGTTATATTTTCTCACACCATCCCCTCCACATGAATTACAAATAGATCCGTCATACATTCCTTCACCACTCCCATTACAACTAGTGCACATTTCAGGCTCTTCAAAATCATCCTCTTCTTGAACCATCCTGATGGTGATTTTACCCTGATAGAACAATGGAATATATTCTCCATCCTCATCCTGTGTCATTTCCACATCTACATATCCACCATCATACTGAATAATATCATTTATATTCTTTACAGATATATCAGATAGCTCATCAGAATGGTCACCCTCATCAAACCAGCCTATTTGCTCTGGTGTTGCAATAATTGTGCCATTGAATATGTTTGGATTACCTGGATCAATAACAAACATTTCAACAGGATACCCATTTACACTAATAAACTCTTCCTGATTGGCAGGAATCTCTGTTAATTCTCTCACTGTATCACCAGTGTAGAATAACATTCCCTTTTCTAGCTTAAGAGGCTTATAGCTCTTAAACACCAGCAGACATTCTAAATACATGTTAGACTGATTTCGTCATTAATAGGTTTATTTGTCTCAGAGCTGTATATTTTCCATATATACCCTCTCCTTGTGAGCTTATATTTAACCAATTCAAGCTCTTTATCTGTGTGATGTATGGCTTCAGAAGATTTCATTGTGCTCATAACAATAGAATCTGATTTCTCTGGACTTATTAGTCCAGTGAATTTCCATATATCCACATATCCTGCTGTACCTCTTTTTAACTTATGCTTTGTTTTGAAATAATACATTTTAATGGTTTTATTGGTGAATGAATTAAAAAAGCTCCAGATATAGACATAACAGAGCGTAAAATGTACAAACATGTAAAAAATCAATATCCTAATGCCTCCAAATGGTCAGCATTAGCTGTGACATGTATGAAGCCTTGATTAACATACAAGTCAAAGAAGAATGTAGCTAATTGTTTAAAGCTAACAAATTCTGTTGGTGTCATGGTGACCGTTCTCATGATTTTGGTATTTAATGGTGTGTAAAGATAATGAATGCTATATTAATGTCAAAAGCCAATAGGCTTGTGAACTTTATAATAGCTGCTCTTAAATTTAGGCGTGTAATATTTGCAGTTTCCCACCTGACTAACTGTGTAGCAACCACTCAATAGAATGGCTGCTACAATGAATAGAATGATCTTTCTCATTATTTCTTTGATTTAAAATTACTATCAAAAGACTTTTCAAATATAAGACCAAGTGTTATGTGAACAAGAAGATTGCCCACAATAACATAAACAGGACTCTGTGCAACATATGTAAATGGTCCACCAAATATCCACACTATACCTGGAATAATAGAATAACAAATGATGAACATTATTACATATAACACAACAAGAATACTAAAACGTGCAAGCTTTTCCATAAATAATTGATTTTAGATGGTTTAATACAATTTGTTTGCTTTCCTAACAACATCATTCCAACTAGCTCTGCCCTTACAGCCATATCCTGTGGTTCTGCAGGAAGAGAGAAAAATAGCGAACAATAAAACAAATCCAATCTTAATTGCGGCTAATGCCAATGCTGTCTTTTTCATTTTAATTAATTTATAAGTGAATAAATAAAAAGAATAGAGCTCTAATGAGCCCTATTTATTATCATCATATTCATAATCATCTTCTTCACAAGGAACATCAACTGTTCCTTCTTTAAGTGTCAGATAATCAGGTAATAATGATATAAACGATCTAGCCATTTCCATTCTCCAATTAGGAAATGTTTCACTCTCATAAGGTTTATAATCCTCAAGAGTGATACCATAGAAACCATTATCATCAGCATTTGAAGCTAAATGAATGGCTTGTGCATCATTTTCAACATGATATATCTGCCATATCATGCCTCCTTTGGTATTACGAATAACTAATGTTTTAGGCCAATTGCGATTTGTTGAAATGTTCTCAAACATAAATGATTGGTTTATAATGGTTTAATAATTGGTGACTAAAGAAATGTAATAGCTGGTTCTGCGTTAAATCCCCTATTTACCCTGTAATCAGGACTATTACAATTGTAATAATATAATTTCCCCTCTGCACGCAGTTGCAACACTATCAGCTGGCTATATATACCATGCACTTCTTTGTTACTTTTCAGATCTCGATAAACAAGTCCTGCTAGTTAACAAGGCGTTACAACTGGTGCTTTGGGAAGTGAGTTGTGGTGGATTAAAACAAAAAGAGCCCTTTTACAGGCTCTTTTGGCTCTTTTTAGTAAGTTCTCTTCCTGCATATCCTCTCACATGATCAAGTTTACCCACTTTGCAATAGGAATCCTTAAACTGTATGCAGAAATCCTCTGTTCCAAAATTGGTCTCATCCTCAAATACAAAAACTGTCTTATTGTCCATATATATGGTGCGAGACAGTACAACCTCGACTTCTGTAAAAACACTACGAGGAACAGCAGCACACTCATTGTAATCAAGTTGTGCTTTTTCGTAAGGGAAATAGCCAATTGCTTTAAATCCTTTGAATTGAATAGGCTCTTTGAGTGTTATAAAATCACTATAAGCCTGAAGATCTGAAATTCTAGTCCATTTCATGGTATTTATGGTTTTGGTGAATATTTCTGTTTCGACCCTCAATTAGGTCATCATCAGGCCAGACAATAGTCTGACGACAGAAAGAGCCCTGTTACAGGCTCTTAATTAAATATACTATTAGAAGCAAATTCTAATTCATAATGACCATTATATTCAATAGTCATAAGTTTAGCATCTTCTAATGTATCTGTAAATCCTACATATCTACCTTGTTCATCATAGATAGAATAAAAACAATCGTAAGTCATAACTATTGGTTTAATTGGTTAATAATGCTATATGTATTGTCTATATTTTCCATTGTTTCAACTGTCTAGTCAAATGACTAACAGGCATGAAGAGGTGTTACACCCTCTATTTTATTTAAAAAAACAAGGGTGAGTGAATAGTTTTTTACCACCCACCCTGTTTTATTTCCCACCCTATATATAAAAAAGGGGGCAAAGCCCCCTTAATTAGAACGCAACATCTTCGTAGTTGCTGATAACTTCATTAGTTACCACCAATCCTTCGAGTTGAGTTCCTTCACCTTGGAAGATGAAATACTTGCTGTTGTCTTCAGCATCCACCTTTACATCGCAGTTAAGCAACGCACCCAAAACTTCCAATTGAGGTTTGGTCTCCAAGGCCTTTCTTACAATCTCACTCAATGGTTTGGTGCAAGAGAAGGTGATTGGTTCGCCCTTTTTGGGAGTAGCAATAATTGTTACACGCTTCGTTCCTGCCAAATTGTTCTTGGTGAACTTAATGGACATTCCTTTCACGTGTTCTTTCAATTGTCCAACACTTTCGTAGGTCCACTCACCATTGTTGGAAAACACTGCCTTGTTGTAGCTGATTTGCATTGTTGTTGTGCTCATCGTTTTTCGATTTTAATTGTTAATAATGTGGGAGGTCATCGTGACTTCCTCATTTACAGGAGGGGTTGTTATTGGCAGTAGCCTCTCCTCCCATGGATATAATGGGGGTGGGGGGTATAAAAAATTTTAAAATTTTTTTGGAGCGTATTACTAAATAGGATTATCTTTGACGGGCGGGGGGAGGGAATGAACTGAAAAAAACTCACTATATATGAATATAATTATTATTGCTCTTGTTGTTCTTATTGTTATATCTCTTCTATCTGGATTTATTGGTTCCAGGGAGATGTCTCTGGGTATAGAGATAAATAAGTGGTCTACGCCCTTCTTTAAATTAGGTTTGACATCTGAGAGGTTCTCCCTGGATGATGGAAGTGTGGAGGATGAAATAGGTGTTCACCTACTGTTTATTAGTTTTGTTGTTATTTTCTGGAAGCCATTAGATTAATTTGAGCATAATATAGCATTACATCAAGTAAATAATCTAATTGGTTATTTGTCAATGATTTATTTCGTCCTATCTTTGCTTTAATTATAACATGGAACCAACAGCTAAAAAGACAATAGTACAAAAACTGAGGAAGTATGAGACAGATGTCTATGCTTCAGCCCAGAGGTATTACGCTGTTCTCTCTGCTATAAATGATTTGTTTCTTACAGAGAGGGAAATACAATTGATTGCCTTTACAGCTGTTAAGGGAAACATTTCATATAAGAACATCAGGGAGGAATTCTGTGAGAAATACAAGAGTTCTGCTCCTACGATTAATAATATGATTAGTAAGCTGAAGAAGATGGGGGTTTTGGTGAAGGATGGTTCGAAGGTGAAGGTGAATTCTATGATTACGCTGGCATTTGAGAACGATATTGTTCTGGAGGTAAAGATTACGAATGGATAAGCCAATATCAATGTCTGTCAAGGATTTCCTGATTAGGAAATTGGCTGTTCAGCTGATGACCAGTGAGAAGACAATTGAGACTGTGGTAAATCACCAGTTCCAGTCTGCCAATATTGCTCTACAGGATAATGAGACAATAGAGATTAGTGGGTTTGGGAAGTTCTATTTTAATAAGAAGAAGGCTCAGAAGAAAATGGATAAGATGCTGAGTAAGGCTGCCTTGTTCGAGAAACAGACAAACAACCCAGAGCTGTCAGAGCAAAAGAGGAAGTCTGCTGCCAATAAGCTGGCTAATACATTAGTGGGAATAGAAACGTTAAAACCAAAATTACATGCTGAATTTTGCACAGATTTACGAGGGGTGGAGGAACAAGTTGATTCCACCAGCTCATTTGAAGGAGCAGATTGAAGCTGTGGGTGGAGAAAGGATGAAGATATGCGAGAAGTGTAGCTATCATTCTGAGAATAGAAAGAAGACAGGGAAATTCCATACATCAAGGCCAGATGTACATTGCACAGCTTGTGGATGTACGCTTTCTGCCAAAACGGTGTGCCTCTCGTGTTCCTGTCCCCTGGAGAAATGGGGACCAGTGGTTTCAGAGAGCGAGGAAGAAGAAATAACAAAAGAATTTGAAGAAAATGAACAACCAAGTCAGGATTAGAAAGGTGCATCTGCAGACACTTCTGGATATTCTGTCAGATTTGTTTGACAAGGGCGTGGATTTTGTGGATATTATAGGTACGCTTGATGATGAACAGGACTCCCTGGGTATTTCATTTTCCAAGGAGTATATGGCTGAGGAATATATGGGTAATTTTGATAATATAGATATTCCCAACCAATTGAAAACCAATCTATCTGATGACGATTTAAACCAACTTATATGAATCCTGTAGTGGAAGCATGGATAGTTATTGAAAAGCTTGGAGCTCTTGTGGCTACCCCTGGAGTGTCTGAAGCTGTAAAAGAATCAGCAAACGAACAAATCAGAAAGCTGCTTGACGATGTTGTAGCTCCCAGCTTGACAGAGCTCGCTGCTAAAAGAGCTGGTTTGTTAATTAAATAGAGGATGAAAAGGAAACCAAATTACCACAAACAAATCATTTCTCTATTGGAGGAACTGATGAAAACCTACCCAGACTACAATCTGGGAAAGCATTTGTCAACAGCGTTGGATGGATATGGGGATATATGGGGATTGACAGACAAAGAGTTTGTGTTTCTCCTTGGAAAGTATAAGACTAGAATGGAATTAGACATTCCCCATATAGCAGACAATGATGAGCTTGATCAAATAGTGAGAGAAGGAATGGATTTAGATAATTTATTTAAAGAAGAAGAAGATGACTATTGAAACCAAATTTGATGCTAAATATGCATCTGAACCAACTCAATCATTACAAGACTTTTTTGCTACATCTGATGGAACAATTGAAGAGGAAATAGCAATGCTCTCTCAATTGAGAGAACATTATATACAAAAAAGAAGGGAAGCTTACATTAAGATGTATGCTCTAAAAGATGAGATAAGGGTGTTGGAAAGAAAACTAGAAGAATTTGGAGTGGAATTTCCTAGTAAAATTGATGACAAATAATGGCAACAACTATTAAGAAAACTACATATATTAATGCTGAACTGGATTGGGCTGAGGCACAACTTCAAAGTTGGAAGTCTTATGTAGATGCCAATCCCCTACATGAATTGAAGGATAGGATTGAGTGGAAACCTACAGCTAAGGGTGGGATGCTTCCCATGGTGATTGCTTCTATTGAGGCTCAGGGTAAGTTTATTCAGGAAACCATGAAGAACTATCTGGCCCTTCTTGAGGTGGTGGATAAGTTGAGAAAGATTGAAGAGGCTAAGGTGGAGGTGAGAGGGAATGGTGAGTTGAGCTCCATGGCTGAAGATTTCCTTAAGAGCAGACGACAATGAGTGAAATCCTATCTATAGATTACAAGGATTGGTTCATTAATCAAAAGCGCATCCCAGATAAAGAATCCTCAGAGTATAAACAATTCTTTAATTTCCACAGGGAGCTTTGCTTAAATGGAGCCATGATGAACGGGGTTTATATCAACCCCTTTTTGTATTGGCACCTGAACATCTGGCATACAGAGGTGGATGTTATAGATGAAAGGGGTAGAATTTCCCAGCAATATGCCAATCCTCTCTTACGTGATAATGAATGGATTGTAACAAATGAGATTGATAGGGCTCAACAGGAGAAGAAGGGACTGGTGATATTGGGAATCAGACGTTTTGCCAAGTCTGTTTTGGAGGCAAGTTATATAGCATGGGGAGCCACATTTGACGAAAACTCACAGAACATTATTGCTGGACTGAATGCTCCAGATATTAAGCTGATTACAGATAAGATAGATAAAGGTCTCAACTTCCTCCCTGAAGCGTGGAGGTGGCAAAGAATAGAGGACAACTGGAAAAACCAGGTGACACTCGGTATCAAAACCAAAGGAGGAGAAAGAATACCATTCTCTCAAATCCTGATACGTAACCTTGATGAAGGTAATAACGAAGAGGCTATTGCAGGTACAAAACCACGTAAACTAATTATTGATGAGATTGGTAAAGGAAATTTCCTTCGAGGTTTCCAGGCAGCTGTGCCTGGTTTCACCACACCTTATGGATGGGGTTGTAGCCCTATTCTTACAGGTACAGGCGGTGATATGAAGAGGTTTATGGATGCCAAGAGTCTCATGTTTGATGTAGATAATTTCAACTTTCTTACATATAATAATGAGAAGGATGATAAACGAGTGCACGGACTTTTCATCTCCTACAAGTATAGAATGGAGGCAAAAGAAGAAAGTACACTCGGTAAGTTTTTGAATGAGCCTGAGTCCAGTGACTTACACAACATTAAAATGTTGGTGAGTAACGAGGAAAAAGCAATGCAGATAACTACATCTAACCTTGAGCGTTTAAAGAAAGCTGGAGATAGAGTGGCCTATCTCAAGGAAAAGATGTACTATCCCATAGAGGTAGATGATATATTCCTTAACGAGGACACTAATATATTTGATATTGAAGCTGCCAAGAGGCAAAAGATTAGAGTTCTTCAAAACGAGCGTGTTGGTACTCCTGTGGTTCTCTTCTCTGATGGAGAGAAGATAGCCCACGAGTTCACGGATAAACAACCGATTACCAACTTCCCTCTGAAGAACAGTGATCTGAAAGATGCACCTGTTGTCATCTATGAGTTTCCTATTTCCAATCCTCCGTATGGATTATATGTAGCTGGAGTGGACCCATACAGACAAGGTCAATCTGCATATAGCTCTTCCCTGGGTGCTGTGTATATTTACAAAAGAATGCATGACATTACAGGTGAGAAATATCAAGATATGTTCGTAGCTTCGTATGTCGCTAGACCAGATAAGAAGGAAACCTGGGAAGAACAGGCAAGACTTCTCATCAAATATTATAACGCTAGGACACTTTGTGAGAATGATGACATATCATTTATAGAGTATATGAAGGCAAAAGGTGATGCTCATTATCTGGAAAAACAACCCCAATGGTTGATGGAAATTGTTCCAGGTAGCACAGTGAAGCGTGAATATGGTATTCATAGGAGCTCACAAAAAGTGATAGATTATCTCCACAACTGCTTGAAGAAGTATACAGAGGAGATTATTTATTCAGAGAAGGACGATGCTGGGAATGTGATAAAGGAAGCAACAGGAATAACAAAGGTGTTTGACCCTGTGCTTTTGGAGGAAATTATACAATACAATGATCAGGGAAACTTTGACCGTATTGTAGCAGCAGAATTGGCAATAGCCCAGGCTCTCAAAATGGACCCCATTCTTGGGAAGGTAGGGGGATCAGGAGATGAAAGAATAAAAGCTTTCTTCTCATCTAAACCTAAAAGTACACTGTTCTCTGAATCAAGAGGACTATTTAATACAAGAAAAAGTAAACTCTTTACATAATGGCAATTATTAGATATACGAAGGACGCAACGATTAGGTATGCCTATCTTAATATTTTCCCTGACCAGTTTAAAACTGACAAGGAGAAACAGGATGAGAGTTGGATTAAAAATACAATGGACTACTTTGCAAACAAGGCTTATGCTGAGTATGTGAAGAATAGAGATACGTTTGTAAAGAACTATGACTTGGTGAAGGGTATTCTCAGAATGGAAGACTTCTACCAAGAACCGCAAGTGAAGAGTTTTACAGAAATGCTCACAGCAGATCTTCAGCTCCCTGCGTATGTGAAGCACTATTCCATCATCACTACACCAATTAATGAGTTGGTTGGTGAAATATCTAAACGTCCTGATGCATTCAGGGTGAAAGCGTTTGATGATGATAGCCAGTCTGAAGAACTGGAATTCAAAACAGAACTGCTCCAAAACTATGTTATTTCTCAGGCAAAACAACAGCTTGCTGAGAAATTGGCCATGTCTGGAGAGGAGATTGATGAAGAACAGCTCAATCAAATGACCCTTGATGATGTCAAGGATGAACTTGATTCATACACATCTGTAGCAGAGAAATGGGCAAATCACGTACTCACATGCCAGAAAGCTGATTTCAACTTAAAAGAGAAGTCAGAAGATGCATTCAGGGATATGCTTATATCTGCTCGTGAATACTACCACATCTATGAAGATAACTCAAAGATGGGGTATAATGTTGAGGTGGCCAATCCTAAAAACACTTGGTTCCTCACCACTCCTGACAGAAAATACATCTCTGACCCTACAGGTAGGGCACAGGGGGCATATGCTGCAGGCACCGTACAAGTGATGGAACTCTCTGAAATAATTGAGAGTATTCCCGATCTTACAAAAGAAGAAATAGACCACCTCAGAAGTTCTCTCCAAGACTATGGACTGATTAATGTCCGTGAATCTAATCTAGGTAATCCTAATGTCAGTCCTGGTATTGACTCAGTTACCTATGATACATATGATCCACTAGTCCTTCAGACCCGTATGATTATCGAGAGTGAAATGAAGGAGAATAATGATGGTCTAAAAGATTTCCTTGGTCTTACCTCAAATGTTTCTTCTTTCGGTTACAAGTATGTGGTTGTGAGAGCATATTGGCTGAGCAAGAAGAAAATAGGTAAGCTCATCTACCTAGATGAATTGGGTAATGAACAGTCCACCTTGGTAGATGAAAATTACAAATCAGGCACTATTCCTACAGAACAATCTCTAGAATGGGGCTGGATTAATCAATGGTATCAGGGCATCAAGATTGGTCCTGATATCTATCACATAAAACCATTTAAGCTCCTGAACTACTGTCCAATCATAGGTATCACCTATGAGGTGAAGAACACAGAAGCTAAATCATTGGTTGACTTGATGAAACCTTTCCAGGTGCTGTACAATGTTTGTATGAACCAGTTGTACAAGTTGCTTGAGAAAGAAGTGGGTAAGGTGTATCTGACATCCATCAGGCACGTTCCTATTCCTAAAGATGGAGATGCACAAGACGCTCTCGATATCTGGGAAATGGAAGCTAGGAACAGGGGTGTAGTATTTATTGATGACTCCCCTGAAAACTTGAAGAGCCCAAGTTCATTTAACCAATTTAGGGATATTGATCTCACGCGTACGCAGGAGATACAATCTAGGTATCAACTGGCTATGCAACTTAAGAATGAGTGCTGGGAACTGATTGGTATGTCCAAGCAAAGACTTGGTTCTATACAAGCTAGTGAGTCCGCTACAGGTACAAATGCTGCTATCACTCAATCGTATGCTCAAACAGAACCTCTGTTTGTGGCACATGAGTATGTACTGGGTCAGTTATACCAAGCAATCATTGACGCTTCCCTGTATATAGAATCTAAAAAACCACAATCCACCCTTTCATACATCACATCTGAGGGAGAATCTGCATTTGTACAGGTTAATGGTACAGATTTGAAATTCCGTGATTTGAAGGTGTTCCTGACCAACAGACCTGAAGATAGGGAAATGTTTAGGGAAATCAGAGGATTGTCTCAGGCAGTTCTTCAGAATGGTGGTTCTCTCCATGACATCATTGAACTCTACTCCACTAACTCACTGAGACAGATGAAGAAGGTGTTCAAGGATCTGAAGGAAAGACAAGAGCAATTGCAAGATCAGCAAATGCAAATGCAACAACAGCAGATGGAGCAACAACAACAAATTGCTCAGGCTCAGTTGGAGCAACAGCAATTGGCTAACGAACAGAAGATTGCTAACGATAATTACCAAAAAGAACTAGATAGGATCAATAAAAAAGAGATTGCGGTTATTCAGGCTACAGGATTTGGTAGAGTGGAAAGTGAGGATATTAATCAGAATGCTGTACCTGATGTTCTCGAAGTGAGTAAGTTTGCAAGTGAGGAAGCTAAAGCTGCCAAGGATTATCAAATGAAAATGAGTGAGTTACAACTAAAACAGAAAGCTGAATCAGAGAAACTCAATCTTGAAAGAGAAAAACTTCAGGTGGCTAGAGAAAACCAAAAGAATGATTTGGAGATAGCAAAACTGAATGCAAAGAATAGAGCACAGAAACCTAAATCTAAATGATGCTAGAATTTAGAAATCCCATACCTGTCGTTGTTGAAGAATATAAAGATGGGTATGCGATTTATGTAACTAACTCTAGGGCATTTGAAAATGATGTGTGGTGTGTTGTTTTGTGTGATGGTGGGATTGTAAGACATTATACGTCAGATCAGATAAAAATATATGCAAACTCTACGTTTGACATAAGAAAAACTTAAATAATGTTTGATAAACTCATAGATGTAATAACAAACTGGTGGTCTCAGATTGTCCCTGCAGTGATTGTTCCCAATTACGAACAGGGAGTTTTATTACGTAATGGCAAGTTTATCAAGGTGTTACAACCAGGGTTCCACGTGAAACTCCCTATATTTGATGAGGTGATTACACAACATGTGGTGGTTACAACGCTCAGTTTGGCACCTCAATCTCTTTATACAAAAGATAAACAGAACATTGTTGTAAAGGGAGTGATTAAATATAGAATATCAGATGTGCAAACATTCCTGTTAGAAGTGTACGATGCTCAGGATGCACTTGCTGATATGACCCAATCAATCATCAAGAACATAATAATCACCACTTCCCTGGAACAATGTCTAGATCCTGAAATAGACAACATTCTTTCCAAGAAGGTGAGAGTGGAAGCAAAGAAATGGGGAGTGGATGTTCAACAGGTAACACTGACAGATATTGCTCCAATCAGAAGTTTTAGGATAATAAATGACTCGATTGTAAATAAACTTGATTAGAGTAAAAACTATTAATGCTATATTATCCCGAATATTGGGCGTTATGTATAGTTAACTCTTTGTGATTTACCAAGTCTATCATACTTTTACATTGAAAACCAAGTAAATAGAACTACATATGGCCGAAAATTTTGATAATCCCCAGTTTGGGAATTTCAGTATTGAGAACACAATGGAGATGGGAATGGGTAATGCAGATCTATTAAACGATCTGATGGCACCTGAAACCGCCACAGGTTCTCCTGATGATATTAAGAATATCGCTGATGAACCAGCACCTGCTGCTCCAGCTAAGAAAGCTGCTGCTCCTGCTGCTGAAAAAGCTTCAGAAACTGAAGAGAAAAAAGATCCTACAGCGGACATTCAAAGCTTCTTATATGGAGCTGATGAAGAGGAAGAGGAAGAAGAAACCACTCCTCAACCAGCAAAAAAAGAAGCACCCAAAGCTGAAGAAACTCCTTCTGATACAGAGGAAGAATCTGAAGAAGAACAAGTGAGTCAATTCACTGCTCTTTCCAGAGACCTATTTAAACTAGGTGTTTTCTCAAAGGATGAGGATGAGGAAGATGTAAGCATCTCCACTCCTGAAGAATTCCTTGAGAGATTCAACATGGAGAAGAAGAAAGGAGCAATTGAGGTGGTAAATAACTTCATTGGTCAATTTGGTGAAGATTATCAAAAGGCTTTTGATGCCATCTTTGTAAAAGGTGTTGATCCAAAAGACTATTTCGGTACATATAATCAAATACAAAGTTTTTCAGAAATAGACCTGTCACAAGAAACAAATCAAGTGGCAGTGATAAAACAAGCTCTCGCTGATCAGGGATTTGAACCTGAAGATATAGAAACAGAGGTGGAGCGTCTGAAAAATTACGGTGATCTCGAAACTGTAGCAACCAAACATCATAAGGTGTTGGTTAAAAAAGAGACAGCCAAGCTGGCTCAAATGGAACAGGAAAGAGAGAAACAATTACAACAACAAGCTGCTGTTAAGCAACAATATTATAATAACGTTCAGACAATTTTGCAAGATAAGCTCAAAACAAAAGAGTTTGACGGTATTCCAATTAATCCTAAGCTTGCTGGTGAACTACAAGATTTCCTTCTAGTTGATAAGTATAAAACAACTTCTGGTGAGACACTCACTGATTTTGACCGTACCATCCTAGAACTGAAGCGTCCTGAGAATCATGAAATGAAGGTGAAGGTTGCGCTCTTGCTCAAGATTCTTGAGAAAGATCCTACACTCTCCACGATTCAAAAGACTGGCATCACCAAAAAGTCAAATGATTTATTTGGAGAGGTTGCTAGACAGGCATCAAAATCTTCAGTGAAATCAAGTAAGCCAGCTAAGCCAACATCTTGGTTCATTTAATTTCTTACAATAACTTAAAAAAAGGTAAAACAAATGGCAATTCAAACAATCCCAGGTCTAACTGGTTTCACGTACGCTCGTGTAGCTTCTATGGACAAACGTGCCGTAGGTAAGCTCACTGATGCTAACCACCTGGAGAGCTTCCACTCAACTGAGCCTGCTGATTACGATAAGAAGATCATCAGCCTCTACACTCAAAGCTCTCTTTACAGCAACGACTTTTTGGACATGATTAACAAGTCCACTCCTTATTACATCGACAATAACAGCGATGCATGGAAGTGGCAAGTTGCAGTTCCTTACAAGTTCCCCAAAATCATTGACATCCCTACAAGCACTGCTGAACTCAGCAAGCCTGGTATCGATGGTCAAGAGTTTCAACTTGTATTGGACACCAATGAGTTCTCTAAGAACGCTATCGTATCTGTAGGTTCTCGTCAGTATGGTCCTCGTTTTTATGTAATCAAAGATCCAGTTCCTTGGAACATGGGCTATCTTTATTCTTTCACTCTCGTTAGTGACAACCCAACAGTTGACTACGTGAGCTCTACCTTCCTGCAATACGGAATTGAGCTTGAGTTGGTTGATGCTGCTATCGGTGAATTCGATCAAGATCTTTTGGGTCTTCCTCGTTTGGGTGAGCAAATCACTATGTTCGAATCTCTTGGTTCTGCATATGGTTTTGAGCACAAAATCACTGAGTGGGCTGATGACAAAATGATGCGTGATGCTTCAGGTAAGCCTTTGGATATTCTGGTTTACGCTCCTCAGCGTAGGAACCAACTTCCTCTCACTCGCAACGATGTTAAATGGGAACCATTTATTGAGTTCTGGATGCGTAAGTCTATGCTTGAACTGAAAGTTAAGCGTATGATTTGGAGCAAGCCTGGTACCGTTAAGACCAATGGTAGCAAGCAAGAACTGAAGCGTACTTCTGCTGGTGTTTATCACAGGATGCGTAACAATGGTAACCTGGTTCAATACAACCGTGGTGAATTCTCTGCTAACTTGATCCGTTCTGTATTTGGTGATCTGTTCTACAGAAGGGTTGATGTTAAAGACCGTAGGGTTAAAATGTACACTAACGAAGCTGGTTTCGATGTATTCCAACAAGCTTTGAAGAATGACGCTCTTAACTCTGGTTTGACTTTCATGGCTGATTCTGGTAACAGGTATCTGCAAGGCGAAGGACAACACATCACTTACAACTTTGCATTCGATGCAATGGTTACTCGTGAGACTGGTCGTGTTGAGCTGATTCACCTGAAGGAACTTGACCTGCCTCAATCTAATCTTGAATTTGGTCAGAACAAGAAGTCCACTCCTGTATTCATGGTGTTTGACGTATCTCCAATGAGCGATGGTTCAATGGTGAACAACATCCGTGAGGTTAGGATGAAAGGTGCTCCTTCTATGACTTGGGGATATATTGATGGAACTCGCCACCACTTGGGCTTTGCTAAGTCTCAGGGTATGAGCTCTGCTAATAAGTTCCCTGGATATGAAATCTGGATGAAAGATCGTTGTGATGTGTTCATTGAAGATTTGTCTCGCACAGTTCTGATCGAAGAGATTCCTCAGTTCTAATAAACTAAGAGAAGAGCCCTCCTCCCCTCCTAATAAGGAGGGCTCTCTCAAACTACAGATGGATGATTTACGCAAGTGCGTAAATGCATTCCCTTCGATGGGAACCATCTGCAAACAAACCAAGAAAATAAACTACATATGGGTAAAGTTGGAAAAATCTCCACTATTAAAAAGGAGTATAACAGCTCACAGCTGCAGACAATGCAAAGCGGACTTGCAACAAGAGGATTGACCAGGATACCTGGAACAGGTGTATTTAAGTATCCTTACAAGGAACTTGATGGTCAGTATAGAACAGGACTTGATCCAAATGCTGCTTACATTCGTAGAATTTCAGATCCCACAGAAAGGGAGATTGAGGTTGAGCGTGTAACTGAGCTTCGTGAAAAACTTCAGAACGCTCTTGGAGGAATTGATCTTGGTCCACGTTCTAAATTCTGGAACTATGGACTAGCCACATCAACAGATGATACATTACATGTACAGCCTGTTAAATTGATTGACGGTGATAATTTCTTCGACTTAGCTGTTCCTCTTCAAGAACTTGCTTTTGCATGGTTGCGTGTTCATCCTACAATTGCTAGCTCTTATCAAGCTTGGGAGCGTGGTGAATATCCTGCTGATACACAGTTCTATGTAGCTGATGAAGATATCGAAAATGCAGTGGTGTTCAAGAAGAAACAACTTATCAATAAGGCTATTGTTAAGTTTGATGCAATGACTCCAGAGAAGAAGAGAAAGGTTGCGCGTCTGTTAGGACTCCCTGTTACAGAAGATACAAAAGAAGAAGCTGTATACAACCAAGTGGATAATCTTCTAAAGCAAACAGAATTCAAGAATGGTAAATACCAAGGCTTGAATCCAGTTGAAATCTTCAACAGATTTGCTGACATGAAGGAAAACTTACTCCATATTAAAGATTTGGTCAAACAAGCACTTACACATTCCGTATATAGACTTAAGCCAAACGGAAGAATTTACGAAGGTGAATTTGAAGTGGCTACAGATGAGGAAGAGCTTGTTAAATACCTTGCTGATGATGATCATCAAGATGATCTCATTACATTAGAACAAAAACTAAAAAGTAAAAAATTAGCAGCTGTATGATACCTGTAGATAGTTTATTATATAAGGTAGATCAGAGACTAAATAAACTATCGACTAATGATCACCAGCAGATCCAACTGGAAGATAAGATTTTAGCTTTAAACGAAGCTCAAATCAAACTCATAAAGCAAAAGGTTGATGGTTTTAGTACCGTCTCTGGTTTAGGATTGGACTCCTTTAAGAAAAGGTACGAAGATCTCCAAAGTTTGGTTATAACCTATAACCATCAACCTCTTGAATTGTACGTAAAAAATCCAGAACTAAATCAGTGGGCAGCAGGATTACATCAACTAAATCCTAAGTATATGTTCTATATTGATAGTTATATACTTGCTGATAAAGGTAGGTGTAAGAATAGAAAAATATGGATTAACAGGGATTTGGCAAAACATGGTGACATTCAGTTTATTCTGAATAACGATCATTACAAACCATCCTTTGAATATCAAGAAACATTTAATTTCCTGTCATCTGATGAGATGTCTGTATTTACAGACGGGACCTTTACCCCAACTAAAGTTTATATCTCTTACATGAGATATCCAGTGTACATCGATAAGGAAGGATACATCAAGTTTGATGGAACTCCTTCGGTAGATTCAAACTGTGAACTCGAAGCTTATCTGGAAGATGAACTTCTTGACTTGACAGTTCAAAATCTTGCAATGTACACAGAAAATCAGTCTGCTGTCCAAAGTAGCATATACAGGATACAGACAAACGAATAAGTTTTTTAATCATTAAAATAGCATAAAAATGGCTGATTTCTCATTAACTACGCTTTTCGTAGTTCCAGTAGGAAACGTTCTACCTAGCTCTGGTTCTACGCAAAACCTGTCCGCAGGACAGTTCGGTATCTTTAGGAGTGACTACAGTGTTGCTAACGCTGGTAACATCACTGCTAAACCATACTTCTATTTGGCTCAAGGTAGAACAAACACATATCTCCAAGGCTCTAAGCGTTCTGATAAGATCGCAGGTTGCCCTACAGGATCTTCTTGTAAGTCTAATGTTACCGAATGGTACAAAGTAAGTGGTTGTGCTACTCCTGCCACCCAAGTTACCGATGTATCTGGTTGGACTGTAAAGTGTGGTGATGTTGTCACTCTGACACTCCGTGCACACTCTAGCTACATTGACACTCTGTACTTCAATGGTTTCACTCGTTCCGTAACTGTACAAGCTCCTTGTTGCGATTGCGGTGGTGATCCTTGTACTGATGTTGATGTTCCTGCTTTGATTGATCAGTTCATTCTGAAACTCAACCAAAAGGCTCCTGGTAACAACCCAGACAACATTAGCTTTAGCACATTCTATCAATTCCAAAGAATTGGTAATGATGCAAACGCTATCCTCCGTATCTCTGGTAAGCCTCTTACCAAGTATGGTCAGCCTTGTGATGTTATGGCGTTCCCTTGGGAATATGACAGGATGTGGTTCCGTACATTCGTGTACAGCGGTCCTGCAACCACTGCTGACTTTATTGTAGCAGACAATTGCAACATCGTTGCTGACGCTGAGGTAACTCAACGTGCATCTTATCCTTCAGGTACTTCTGATGAGGTGAAGCAATTGGAGAAGAACTACTACAGCTACCAAGCTGGATATTTGAAGCATCTGTATAGGATGGTTGGTTACAATGAGAACTTCGAGTCTTGGGTAACTGATGGTACTATCTATGATACCTTCTATATCAGGTTCAACGAATACGATAAGGCTGCTTACTCTTGGGGTGACTACATTAAGGAAGACTCTATGGTTATCGTTGCAGTTCCTCAATCTTTGACTGCTGGTATCCAAGCTGTTCTTGAAGCTGGTCTTGGTGAAGTTGCTGATGATAATGCTTGTATCACTACAACATCTACCACCACAACTGTATGGCCAACCACTTCTACAACTACTACTTTGATTCCTTAATAGTAGGCGAAGAAACAATTATCATATAACCTAAGCCAGAGGGTGAGAGGATTCAATCTCAAATCCTCTGGCTTATTTATTTAAAATAACATGGCAGATCTCAAACTAGACATACTGGTAATTCCCACGTACAATATACAAACAATGGGTATTGCTGATGCGTCAACCTATCCAGGTCCTGTTACAGCTCCAACCATTGAAATAAATGTTCCTGGTTTTGGAGAAGTTAGCCTGCCGTTCAACATCAACGATTTTAATATATATACATCTCAGTCTTTAGGAATTACAGAAGTGGGTGATCCGCTCCTTCCTCTTCCTGATGGTGTGTATTATATCAAATACTCTGTTACTCCTGCTTATCAAAACTATGTAGAGAAAACTATAATTCGTGTTGATCATCTTCAGGAGAAATTTGACAGTGCGTTTATGAAATTGGACATGATGGAATGTGATGCTCCAATTAAGAAACAGCAGAAAGTTGATTTGAATAGTATATATTATTTCATCCAAGGAGCAATTGCTGCTGCAAATAATTGCGCTGTTGATACAGCAAACAAGTTGTATGCTCAGGCAAGCAAAATGTTAAATAATTTTAATAAAAGCAACTGTAATTGCTACGGTAATAATTACATAAATAATTTTAACTAATATGGCAAACTGTAGAAACTGCGGAATGAAAGTTGGTTGCGGATGTCAATTAATTAACGGTCTGTGTTCAGCATGTAACAATGCTCTGAAAACAGCAACACAAAGAATAAAAGATGTTATCACCAAGGCTTACAAATTGTATTGAGTGTAACACCATCACTGCACTTCTTGCAGAAATTGACTGCAAGGTGGCAGAGCTGGCAAAAAATGAATACAACAACGTTGTGTTCGCCCTCAACTATCCTCTCCCTGGAACTGTGCTAGATGATCTTCTTAATTACAAAAGAATTCTCAGATTCAAATATTGTAATGGAAGTTATGGAGCACCGTTTACATTGAATCAGATAGCTAGTAGAGTAAAAGTATTAATCCATAAATAAAATAAAAAAATGGCTTGTTCAAATTGCTATAACGGATGCGCTGAGATTGTATCTGATAGGTGCGTCAAATATACAGGACTAGATGTTCCTGCTTTAGGTATTCAAAACGGTGATTCTCTATCTTTGGTAGAAGCATCTTTGATAGAGTTTCTAACAAATGCTCTTTCTGGTGTAGCTATCATCCCTACCATTGATCAATCTATTCTCTGTAACATAGTTAGTAAGTATCTTCCAGAGTGCGGAGAACTCAATATCAATGCTTACATATCTGCCCTGATTCAAGCAGCTTGTGACTTACAAGAGCAAGTTGATGTATTGGATGGTAGAGTGGATACAATTGAAGCAAACTACAATGTAGATTGCCTCACTGGTGTAAGTGCTAGTTCAGGTACACATGCTATTCTCCAAGCTGTCATTACAAAACTTTGTGATGTAGATGTAGCTTTAGCAGCACTTGCTTTAGATGTAGATACAAATTATGTAAAACTTTCTGAGCTAAACAGTTTGATTGCTGCATATATTGCAAGCACAACAACATCTAGTTCTAAGTATTACACAAAGATGGTTCCTTACACTGTCGTGGAATACTATGGTCCTGTTGTAGGAAACTTTGATGTTTCTGGTGCAGGTGTAGGAGATTGGGAAAAAATCTATCTGTGTAATGGAAATAATGGAACTCCAGATAAACGTGGTAGGGTGGCAGTTGGTGCAATTGCTGGTGTTGGTGGAGGTGCTATGAATCCTGCAGTAGACCCATCTAATCCAGATAATCCTAATTATGCTTTATATTCTACTGGTGGTGCAAATGTTATTACTCTTGCACCTACACAAATTCCATCTCATAGTCACACTATTTCTATAACTGACGCTGGACATTCACATTTTATTGCTGGTCTGGAAACAACCGCATCTTCTGCACCACCAAATAACACTACACCTATTGCTTCTGCTGGTACAGATGGTACCAACCCAGCATATGCACTACATCCTAGTACACTAGCTGCAACAGTTGGTAAAACAAGCACCTCTACAACAGGAATCACTGCAAGTATTGGATCTACTGGTGGAGGATTGGCACATAGCAACATCCAGCCTGTTCTTGCTTGTTATTATATTATGTACATCCCTTAAATTTAAATAAATGGCTTGCTATCCAGGTACTCCCTGCAATCCTTGTGCGCCTGTGAAGTTTACATTTCCAAAGAAATGTGACAACGGTTGGTTGAATTCAATGATATTGAATACTGCAAATATAACCTACACTGGTGCCAATCTACCAAACACGGGTGTGGACACAGGTGATAATTTAAACACTGTTTTACAAAAAATAGATGAAGAACTTGATCCAGTAACACTGGTACAAACCCTACTTTACACAATTCAAACCAATCCTTCACTACTAGTTGCTTTTTGTAGTTTAGTTAGTGAATGTAATCCAACTACCACAACAACCAGCACTTCTACAACCACAACTACTACAACAGCTACTCCGTTTATGATAGCAGGTGCTTTGGGTGGAGATGTAGGTAATGCTCCTTTTGCTACAAGTGTAGATGCATGTACCACTGCTTTTGGAGGAGATGTATATAATAGTAATTTTTATACACCTAATGGAGTTTTGATAGCTAATGGTGTCCAACTTTCTCAATATGATACATATTATCCATTTGCTTCTGGTTGGTACATTTATACATATTATGATGGAAATCCTATTTTTCCTTTTCAAGTGTTCTATCTAGACTCAAATAGTACAGTGACTACACTTATTACATGTCCTTAAAATCCTGTTTTGTTGGTTTTACAGGATTCATCCCCTAGTGTTTCTACACTGGGGGTTTTTTCGTTTAAATTCTAATCAAGTTAATTATAATAGATAACCGTGTTAATTAAATAAATTTGGAGAATTTGAAAAACAATCCTATCTTTACTGCAATTTTAACCAAACTACACCCCTAATGGTAGGTAATCAACATCTTCTGGAAAAGCTCCAACAGATGCTTAACTGGAAAAAAAGTAAAAAGTTTTACGCAGATAAATTAGGAATTACAGAGAGAGAAGTAGATAGTCTACTTAGAGAAATCAGAGAATCTGAGGTTATTAGAAATGAGGCAGAAACTGCTAGTTACATAGGAGAGCTTGAAGATGCGGTGATAAGGTTTGAAGAGGACTTAGTCAGGGGAACTGGAGAAATTGTAATAAACTCCCCAGAAGAGATTCGCTCCCTGGAGGAACTGATTGAAAAGTGTAAGATTGACACATCTAAGTGGGAGATAACTAAATACGTACAGAACTATTGGGGAAATGCTGAACAACCTCACTGGCAGGTGAAAGCTTGGCTTGGAAAGAAATCAAACGAACAAGCGTTTCAAGATTCATTTATTGAGTTCTTAGATTCATATTCTCCTGTTTCTCAGGACATTATGTCTCCAAAACTGCATTCAGGTAAGTCTGATGGTGCTCTTGTAATTAATAAACAAGATGCCCATTATAACAAACATGATGTAAATGGAGACAATAACATGGATGAAAGATTTGCTAGAACAGCATATAGAGTGGAAACCATTCTCAATCAGGCATCCTTGTCAAACAATCTGAGCAAGGTGATATACATCATAGGATCAGATGAGTTTAATAGTGAGTTCACTGGAACTACAACCAAGGGTACACCACAGCAAAACATTGATGGTTATCATGAATCATTTCAAGCAATTTGTAATCATGAGATATTAATGATTACATTGCTTCTCAATTATGCTGATGAGGTAGATGTTATTTATGTGGCAGGGAATCATGATGAATATGTAGGGTGGCACATGATTAATTGGTTGAAAACCTATTTCAGAAATACAGATAGACTAACATTTGATTGTTCTCCCAGATATAGAAAGTACGTTAGTTATGGTGTATCTGCCATGATGTTCAATCATGGTGATGTAATTAAGCCAGCAAAACTTGCATCTCTATTCCCTATGGAATATAAAGATGGTTGGTCAAAGCATGAGGCTTTTTACATCTTCACTGGTGACAAACACCATGAAGTGAGTCAAGATTTTAACGGAATTAAATTTTACCAAATCCCTGCATTCTCTAATGCAAAAAGTGGATGGGATGAAAAGAATGGGTACACGTGCGCGCGTGGGGAGGTAACTGGATTCTTAATAGACCTTCACGATGGGATGACAAATATATTCAAACAGTATTTATAATGTCAACACTAAGAAAACTTGTTTCAGATGTACGCTCTATGCATAAGATTTTGTCTACGGACAGTCTTATCACAGATAGAGCTATTGCGTCTGAGGTTAAGAATAATGCTCTTTTGTTAATCAAGAGAGAAACAAATCTCAGAAAGCTTTGGGCTACTGATACTTTGTTTACAACTATTTCCTGTTTGGAAATGGTTGAGGTGCCTATTTCAGAATGTTGTGATTTTGTAGATCCCTGTACAGTTGCAAGAAGTAAATATAAACTTCCTCGCATAGCTGAAGGTAATTATCAATATATTATTCAGGGTGTGTATTCTATAAACGCAATGAGTGGAAGAGGTACTAAGTTTAAGGAAATTACAGTTAATAGGTATGTCAATCTTATCAAGCTTCCAGTTATAAAAAGAGAAACATACTTTTGGATAATGAATGGTTATCTGTATGTAACAAACCCTCTTCTTCAATCTGTAAGAATATCTGCATTGTTTGAAGCAGATGTTCCTAATGAGATTATGTTTCCTGAATGTGATTGTGGAGGAATAGAATACACTGATGAAGAGTGGTGTAAAAATCCACTTGATAAACCTTATGCCTTACCTGGATACTTAGAAAAGCAGGTACTGGAACTTACTTCCCAAAAACTGTTGAACACGTATTTTAGACTTAAAACTGATCAAACTGCAGAAGGAGTAGATGGACAAGCTCCTAACACAACAAATACTCAATAATGAGAGTGAAGATTGACTGGAGGAGTTCCAGTAAAGAAAATTATATAAGCTTTTGTAAAAAGAATCCTTCCATAAAAATATCGTTTGATGAATGGAAGAATATCATTTATTTGTTCAACGAATCGTTTAAGAATTACATATTAGAGACAGGAGAAAGGGCTAAACTTCCTTTTGGTTTTGGAGAGTTTTCCATAAACAAAAAGAAAAGAAGGAAGATTAAAGGTGTAGATGGTAAAGAGTTTGTCAACCTTCCTATTGACTGGCAAAAGACCAAAGCAAAAGGAAAAGTGATTTACAACTTTAATTATCACACAGAAGGCTATTTCTTTGGATGGGTTTGGTTTAAAGAAACCACCAGACTTAAAAATGTAGACTTGTGGTACTTTAAGCCTACAAGAACAACTTCTAGATTACTGTCTCACTACATAAAAACCAACGAGAAATATCAGCATATTTATCGTGAATGGAAAAAATAAAATAAATGTCATACTACTACAAGTATAATTTTACAACACCTGAAGTTGTCTATTCCACAGTGAAGGAAGAGCTCAAAAGCTATTTCGACACAGGGGCTGTAGACGATCTATTGTTTCCTACTTACCTGGACAAATGTCTTAGGAAGTTAGGAAGAACCACATACGTAATTAGTGAAGAAACTTTGTACGTAGAGGACTTTGAGGCAAGACTCCCAGATAACTTTTACGCTGTAAGAGAAGCTTGGATGTGCACAGAGATTCCTCAAAATCCATATCAGACAGCTAATTCTTTCTATTCTCAAGCGGCAGATATTACAACTATTCAGGTGAGTCCTGTTGTTTCTAATGGTCAACCTTGTACAAATCTTGAATGTACAACAGGTTGTCCTGAGTGCATGCCTGAATTGATTCAGGCTGTGTACAAGACAAATAATCAGGTGGCTAGGTCTTACACCAAGTCATATCTGCTGAAACCAGGAAACATCTCAGCAAGAGGTAAGTGTGATGTTAACTATATGGATAACTGGGAGTTTTACAGTGCACCTCCAACAATTAACGAGTTTACACCAAATGCTGCTGGATATGATTCATTTGATATCAGGGGCAATAAGTTTGTTACGAACTTCAGAAGCGGTATAGTTCATCTGATTTTCTATGCAACGGAGTATGATGCAGGTGGAAATCAGATGATTCCAGATAACTTCCGTATCAGGGAATATATTGAAGCATTCATTAAATATAAAGTTTTTGAAACTCTGGCAAATCAAATTAATGATGAAACCTTTAATCAAATTCAACAAAAGTTAGGCTATTATAAAAATCTTGCAGATGAAGCATTTATCATGGCAGATATAGAAGTCAAAAAGCAAGATGTCTATGCTAAACAGCGTAGAATAAAACAGGATTTGAATAGGTTTAACATGTACGAACTTCCAAACAGAGTGAACAGATATGGCTGGAGAAGGAACAACTAATATCATCCAAGAGAATAACGCTGCTCGCACTGGACTGAACATGGACCAAACGGTCAATCAGATTCAGAAGGGACAGCTTACGTATGCTCTGAACGCAGCATTGGAGAACTTCGATGCTAATTCTGTTAACTATCAGAATGAGCCAGGTAATGAATTGTGCTTGAATTTTCCTCAAGACTATCATATAATTGGTAATCATCATATAGTTGAACAAAACAAACACATATTCTTTTTAACAAATCCAACAACAGGTGCTTCTGAGATTGGATATATGGACAATAATGATTGTGTTTACAAAACACTAATTAATGCTAATTGTCTCAACTTCAATATAAATTATCCCATCCATAAAGCTGTACACAAGATTACAAACTGTTCAACAGAAATATATTGGACAGATGGGTTGAATCCAAGAAGATTTATAAATCTCAATGATCTACCCTACCAAATCCAACCTGGCACAAGTGTTTGTGATGATATTGTAACTCCTCAGGTAGACTGTAACAAGTTAAAGATTCAGCCAAATTTTGAAATTCCAAACCTTGAGGTGGTTGATGTAATTAATGGAGGTAATCTTTTAGCTGGTGCTTACCAATTTGCTATTCAATACTGTGATGTTGCAGGTGATGCCTACACATCATATTATTCTGTAACAAACCCTACACCAATTGCAAACCCTCAAATAACCACCCCTGAATACAACTATCCTGTTGGTAAGTCTATAGTGGTAGACATAACAAACATTGACACCACTGGATACTTTCAATACTATAATGTTGCTGTCATTAAAACAATAAATTCCATCACTTCTGTTGAGTTGATTGGTACATATTTTATTGACGGTTCTACAAACAGCATCACTTACACTGGTCAGAACCAAACTCAAATTAGGCTCACACTTGATGATATATTTGAGAAGTTTCCATATTATGATATTGCTCAAGACCTCACTGCTGTACAAGATGTGTTGGTTTGGGACAATCTTACATCAATTGATAGAGTTAACTATCAAAAGATTGCAAATAAGATAACCCTTAACTGGGAAAGTTGGCGTATACCTGCTAATGAAAATTATGCAGATGAACTGAATGCAACAAACCTAAGGGGATATTTGCGTGATGAGGTGTATGCATTTGAGATAGTGTTTCTTTTAAGAAACGGTAACCAAACAGATGGATTTCATATCCCTGGAAGAATTAAGAACATTAATGAGACAGCTCATCCAGATGTACCTAATACAAATGCAGATTTTGTAGGGGAGCCTGATTACTATGCTGGAGGCATTGGATATAGCCCGTATTGGAAAATATATAACACAGCAAGTGTCACTGGAAATTCTCCACAGTATTCATCATCTTCTAGTTACAAAGGTCCTTACCAATATGGAGAATTTGCATATTGGGAATCTGAAGAGGTGTATCCTTGTAATGAAGAAGTTTGGGGAGAACTTGCAAATCAACCAATAAGGCATCATAAATTTCCTGATGTTAATGTAAGTCCAGTATTTGAGAGTGGTTCGTATTCAGTGAGTGGTCCATTTGATCCAGCAATGATTGATAATGCTGTATTTCCAATTGGCGTAAGAATAGATGTTAGCCAAGTGCAGCAACTTATTGTTCTTTCAGATCTTCCACAAGATCAGAAGGATAATATTATTGGATTTAAAATTGTCCGTGGTGATAGATCTACAAATAAATCTATCGTAGCAAAGGGTATTTTAAGAAACGTAGGTAAGTATAAGAGAGAAGAAACAGATTTCTATTTTCCAAACTATCCATATAATGATCTGAAACCAGATCCATTTTTACTGACAAAGAGTAACGCATTTCTTTCAGAGTGTAAAAGTTATCAAATTACAGTTACTGCTAGTGGAAGCTATGAATACACAGATTGCTACACTGGAGAACTTGGTGAAAAAAATATGACTGCTGGTGATGTCATTGAAACATGTTCAATCACTTTACCAAAACTCATCACTGGTTCAGCTACAATCATTCCTACATCTTGGTACACATATGATATTACAACATTAACTGGTTCTTCTATTACATGGTTTTGGAGAGAACCAGGAACACTTGCTGTAAAAAGTTGGGTAGTTGCTGCTGGTCAAACTATTACAGTAAAATCTACAATACCACCAAATCCAGTTCCTGCAATTCCTGGAACATTTAGAAGAGTCACTGTAGGAAACATAAATAATCCAATATGTTCTGGAACTGATCTTGATGGTTTTGATTCAGATGATTCTAAATACAGACACGTTTTTAATTCTCCAGAAACATCATTTGGAAGTCCTTTCCTTGGAAATGTGCTGAAACTTGAGAATGTGATGTTTGGAGCAGGTAGAGCTCATTTTGTTGAAGTGAAGAAAAATGCAATGTACAAACTCATCACCAAGGAAGCACAGGAAGATGCTCTTGCATCAAGTGAGAATATTGCAGTGATGACTGGTACTCTTGATGCAGCTGCAATGTTTGCTGCATATCAATCATATTTGCAGATATATATCAATGGTATCACTAGACAAAACTATGGGTATTCGTTTAACTCTATAGCTAATTATGGTTACTCTGCTCCAATTAATAATGATCTAGGAATCAAGCAAAGACAACTAGACATACAACAATATCTTATTCCTGGTGTACAGAATGTTGGTGATAACCGTAATGTAAATAATTTCCAGAGAGAATCATCAGTTTATTTAAAAACTGATAAAGATAGAACACCTTTACCTTTTCCTAGCAAGACACCAAGTATGCTACTTTCTTCTGGTGCAAGTCTTGTTTCTGATAGTTCTAGATTTGTTATATCAGATAAAGGTAACTGTTTGAATCCTGCTAAAGAGGAATTAATTAATGTTGTTAGTTACTATGCTTCACTGAAGAACATATTTGTTAACCAGTGGGGTCAAATGTATTCCTATAAAACAATTGATACAGGATTTCAGTCAATCTTTGATGAGATAACATCATCCACCATATTCACAGTTTTTGGTGGAGATACATTCATTACTAGATTCTCATTTAAAACTAAGCTTCCATTCTTTATTGATAATAGAGTGGGTGCACCTGATGATAGTGACATATTCTATGATGAACTTGGAAATGTTGCCTATCCTAAATACTGGCATTCTGCAAGATCAATTCTTACTGACTTTGATGTTTCTAGTGGTACAACCCCCACTTTAAAGAATATTATTTCCTATAAATCTCACAACTTTGATTGTCCTAACAGTCAAGCAGATAATCCAGGAAATATTGGAAGAACATATTACGATGGTAAAATGTACATGTTTGCCTATGGTGTACCTACGTTTTACTGTGAGTCGTCAGTGAACGTGGACCTTAGGCAAGCATATAATAATAGAGAAGGTGATTTCTGGCCTCATGTTAGTACAGGTATTCCTGATGAATGGTTCCAAGAAAGTTTTGTAACAATTGCTCAGGACAACACTTATTATTACAATCCTGGGTTCTCTAAACAAAATGAAGAGAACTTCTTCTCACATCTCCCTGTAAATTGGAATAATAATCAATGTTTCACAAACTTCCCATTCAGAGCTATTTATTCTGATAGGCAACAAAGTTTTACAGATAACAGGATAAACAGCTGGTTAATCTATCGTCCTGTAAGTTTCTTTGACTTCCCACAGAATTATGGTAATTTGGTAAGTTTAGATGGTATACAGAATAGAGCTGTGCTTGCCAGGTTTGAGAACAAGAGTTTGTTGTACAACACTATGTTGACAATTGACACTAGTAATCCTCAAGCTGCGTATGTAGGAAACGATACATTGTTCAAGAGTGCTCCTCCAATTGATTTTGCAGAAACTGATTTAGGATATGTAGGAAGTCAGAACAAGATGCTTCTTAAAATACCTCAAGGACAGATCACTGTAGATGCTAAGAGGGGACAGGTGTTCTTGATTTCAGGTAATGGTGCTACTGATTTGTCAGCATTTGGTTCAGGAGTTAACAGGTTCTTTACAGACCATTTGGCTTTTGAAATCCTGAGATATTTCCCAAATGTAAACACAGATAACCATTTCAATGGTGTAGGTTTACATGGAGTGTATGATAGCAAGTATGACAGAATTATAATTAGTAAGCTAGATTATATACCGCTTAGGAGTGATATTAAATATGATGGTGTAAATGAGGAATTTTACATAGAAACAATCACTCCTCAGGTTCCTTATTCTACGCCAACCACTACTAGCACAACGACACTTGTTCCTGGAACAACAACCACCACTACAACAATGTCACCAATTGTGGTTCGTACTATAGTAGAATTGACTGATCCTAATTATTTCTGTAACAAATCATGGACTCTGTCATTCAACTTCAATACAAAAAGTTGGGTGAGTTTCCACAGCTATATCCCTAACTGGTATATTGCTGAGAACAACTTCTTCTACTCTGGTATAAATGGGGGATGTGATTTAGAAATTTTGGCTATTGAGGAGATACCTACACCATCAACAACCACAACCACTTCTACAATTCCTCCAACCACAACAACAACAAGTACAACTACTCAAGCTCCACCAGATTGTGACCTAGATGGAACTGCAGATATAGTGTATACAACAACTACCACTACAACAACTGCTACCCCTCCAGATTGTAATCTTGATGGTACAGCTGATGTAATATATACTACCACCACTACAACAACAATAGCACCATAAAATATAATATATGGCACAAACAGTATTGATAACATTAACCACAGCTGGTGCTGATACGGGACCATTCAATCTGTATTCAGATGCAGATGGTTATGTTGCAGCATTTGAAACAGGAGTGGCTAAAGCATCTCTTGTATCAGGATATACATCTATACTTGTTCCTGATGGAGCAAGTATTATAAGAGTGAAGTCAGTTAGTGCACTGTGTACAAACTATATTGATATACCTATTTCAGGAATAACAACTACAACTACTAGTAGCAGTAGTACAACAACCACAACAACTTCTCAAGACTTAGTTGATGTGGTGTTGTATGCTAGGCACGATCCAGGAGCTTCCACATTCCCTCTATTAGCATTTGCATATTCTGTAGATGGTGGTTCAAGCTGGACAGCTATAGGATCTTCCTTTAGTGACACAAGTTGTACGCAAAGAGCAATTATTAACATTCAAAGAAATACAAGCTTGTCTGTAAAGATTACAGAAGATGGAAATGTTAATAATGTATGGCAGAGCGCAAGAAGCACATCAGGATGTCCTGCATTCTCTGGAACAGCTTGTGCATGGTCTGCTGTGACTAGCAATAATACTATTACTTACTATTTCACTGTAAACGGTGATAACCAAGGAGTTTGTTAATAATGGCTAAAACAATTGTCATAAAGTTAAAAAAGGCTGGAAGTAGACTAAGTATATTCTCAATATCTGATGATAAGGGGAATGTGCTTGCTACTAACGTACCTAAGAGTGAGCTCATTTCAGGACTTGCTCTAAGTGTAGATAGTTCTGTGAACGTTGTAGTAGTTAGTTCTTCTGGGAAAGATTGTTGTTCTTATTCATGGAACATACCTATTTCAACTGCTACAGTTGAGGAAATCGCAAACATTCAATACACAGAATCAAATACAGCATCTCTCTGGAGACATCTTGCCAATCCTGTAATATACAATACATATTACGGATGCATCAGACCATACATTATTGAATATCCATTCGCATATCAATATAATGATGAGATTCTTCAGAATGTAAAAGATTATACAAAAGCATACACCTATCTTCCTTCAGATGATGGTGTATTTAATGATAATAGGAAAATATCTATCAACGGATATTTCAACAAAGCAGTGTTGTACAATGATCAACAGAGTACAGGAATACTTGAACTTGTTGCCAAACCTATGAACAACCTGAAGGAATACTTGAAATATCCTGTATACAACGCTGATAGTAAGACAATTACGTATACAAAGAGTGATAATTTCTATCAATATAATACGTTCTGGGGACTAGTAAAAGATAAATCCCTACCTTTGTTTACAAAGAGTTGTGAGTCTATGTCTATAGACAAGATTGTAAACCAAGCTAATATGGACTATTCCAAACGCAGTTTCAAAAAAGAACCTCTAAGAGCTAAAGATTTAAAGGTGAGACATATTCTAGATGACAAATCTAATGTCCACCTAACAAGCCAATTTATTGTTACACCAAGCCAAATCTCTTACAAATAATGGCAAAGAAGAAAACACAAGGATGGTTAGATGCCTATGATGATGAGTTACAATTAGGTGGATTTGTCTATCCAACTAACTATGTACCACAAGCAGAGAATGGCATTGAGGGAACAATGGGTGGATTGACAGATCAAGGCTTTGATTATAATGGTGCATGGGGTGGTCCTTCTATGCAAAATGGTGGATTGACATTTCTTGAACCAACAAGTAGAAAGTTACCAAAAGGACATGTTATTCCAAAGATTGATCCTAGTACAGAGTTAGCAATTTCTGTAGGTGGAGAGGATGGAGAACCAGCTTATTTAATTCCATCTTTTAAGTATGGTAAATATTTAACAGATAAAGATGCTAAAGCTGAATTTAATAAAACAGGAGAACATCTCGGTGGTCCATTTAAAACATGGCAAGAAGCTGATGAGTGGGAAAGAACAGTGAGACATCCTTATGTAGAGAAAGGACAAAACATTCCTACACCTTTTAGGAGATGGGGGAAAGATTATCAAATGGGTGGAACCCTTCCTGGCTCTACAGGATTTCAATACGCACGTACAGGAGGAATTCCTTCTAATGGTCCTTATGCAAAGAAGACAAAGGCTAGTGCACAGAATGGTAATTGGTTAAATAAACTGATAGCAGAAAATGTATATCCTTATGGTGGATTTGGACACAGTGAATCTGAATATAAAATTGACAACTCTATACAAAGAGGATTAAGTCAACAATTAAAGGATGGTGAACTAACCTTAAAAGAATATAAAGAAAAAATTGCACAAAATTCATATAATAAAAAAGGAAAAAAGTTATCTGAAACCTGGAATAGAAAAATGTCTATGCCAACTGTCGATCCTTCTAATTTAAATGCATCTTATGATGCTTTATATATACATCAAGGATTGCCACAAAAGCATAATTCATTTATTAAATCATCTTATAGACCAACAACTTCTAAAGATCCAAATTCTGCATACTATTCTTTGTCTCCAGAATTGGAAAAAGAAATCTTAGAAGATCTAACTACTTATGGAAATAAAGACTTTATTAAATCTTCTGAAAAAGAAAGAAAGGTTAAAGGTAGTTTAGTTGCTCAAGGAGCTTTGAAGAACTTTAAATATTCAAAAGGTAAAGATGAGAAAGGTGATTATATATCGTACTATGATATAAATGATTACGATAATCCTCTAGATTGGGTTGGTAACCCTTTTGAAATATATGGTAGAATATATTTAGATCCTAAAACAGGAAAACCTAAAATGCAGAATGGTGGAGAAATGAAATACTACCAAGAAGGACTAGATTTCAAACCTAAGACTATCAGTCAGGATGGATCAATCATCACTCCATATGGACAGTGGGAATATCCTGGTGAGATTACAACTATCCCCTCCAACAATATTACTATGGAGGGTGTTCCATATCCTGTTCTTGGTGTGAGTGATACAGGAGAAACAAGGATGATGTATCCTGGTGAGAATTATACATTTGATGGTACATATGTAACAGAATATCCCATGGCAGCACAAGGGATAAGTGTAAATAGAGCTGATGAGGCTCCCCTGAAAAAATTAGACCAACTACTGAACTTTACAAATTATAATGACATGGCTAAAGCTAAACAAGGTAAGAAATTACCAAAGTACCAAAATTCAGGTAAGCCTTTGAAGGCAGATCTTCAAATGCCTTCGTTCATGAAACCAATTAATCTGAATAAAAAGTCTACACTTGGATATACACCTATTGGTCTTCCTGATAGTAGGTCTGAAGATATAGTGAGTCCATCTGTATACGATATCACTGGAGCAAGTAGATATTATGGAAAATCTCTTGGTAACAAAAAACCATCCAAGAGTAGCCCAACAGGTGATATTTTAGGAGGTGTACAGAACATTATATCAGGAGCAGCTCAATGGAAAGAAGATGCAACTGATGTAAAAAGAGCTAAACAGTGGGGTAAAATTTCTGATCTTGCCGTAAAATCTCTAGCTACAACAGAAAGAGAAAAAAATAAATGGGTTCGTCCAGAAGACTACGTACAAAGTTCAAACTATGGAACTGGTAAGAGTGTGCTTGGGTCTGCTGAATATGGTATGCAGGTAGGTGGTAATCTTACAGAGATTCAAAACATGTACAATCCTGGTGATTTATATTCTGACTTGGGATATGAACCCATGGAAGAAAGTGATAAAGTTAAACAGTTTCAGACTGGTGGAAACATATTTTCTAATTGGCAACAGGGATTTCTTGATTTTGGTGCACAAGATGCTGGAACACTTGGTGGTGGAATTGGTAGTTTTCTAGGTGGTGGAAGTGGTCAAGAATCAGGTGCTAGTAGAACTCTTAGTGGAGTGGGACAGGTTGCTGGAACACTAGTAGGTGGTCCACTTGGTGGGGTGGTAGGAAGTGCCTTAGGTGGAATTGTTGGTGGTGTTATTGGTGGAGGACAAGAACAAAAAATCAAAGCCCAACAACAAAAAATAAACAATTTTGGACTTCAGCAAAATGTCCTGGGAATGCAAAATAGGCTATCTGGATATATGGAAGATGGTGGAGGACTCAAATATCTGAGCAATGATTGGCAGCCACAAGTGATTGCTAAGTTTGGTGAATATGATTTGAAAGACTTACTTGCTCCTCCAAAAGATGCAGATATGCTCAGAGCTGGCGGTCATCTTAAGAATTACACAGAACCCAGTGAAAGGGCTATGCAAACTTACGCAATGGGTGGAGATTTACAAATAGATAATAGAGGAGATATAGATTTTATAGGATATAATCCAGAAGCAGCCAAAACAGGAGCTAGTGGATATATAGGAATAACCAGAGGTCCTTCCCATGATAATGGTGGATTTAACGTAGCTTATGGTGGAAATAAAGTGGAAGTTGAAGGAAATGAAACAGTGATGGAGAAGAAAGAAGGTGGAGTATTAGGCTCAGATAAATCTATGTTGATTCTTGGAGATATGTACACTGGACCATTTGGAGAAGAGATTTTAGAGGGTGTTAATGAAAAGGTGGCTAAGAAAGTATTGAAAGGTAAAAATATCAAAGATGTCAAGTTTAAACATCTTGGTAATGAAGTGGCTAAACTGACTGGAAAATTGAACAAAGCAGAGAGTAAGTTCATAGATTTGGCTGACTCCGTAGATGGTGATTCGATTGATGATCAGTTAAAACTAAGTACAGCTAAGGCAGGGGAACTGGGAGTTAAAATGCAATATAAAGAATTGAATAAAATTCAGCAAAATGCAGCTGATACCCAAACTGCATACCATGATGCTGCGAAAGAACGTGGATATGATGACACTCCTACATTCCTATCAGATATTAAAAAGGGTAAAATGAAACAACAAGCAGCTATGGGCAGTAAGTTCTCAATGGCACAAGATGGATATAAAAGTAGGTACGATCTTCAACCTTGGCAGGGTAATAAATATGGTCTTGGTAAAAAAACAGCATCACAATTCACTACACAACAATGGGATAAGATTGCTGATGAACTTGGATTTACAGGAAAAGGAAACAAAGAGTTTCAAAAATTTCTTGTAAACAATCCTAAAACTCTTCCATTTATTATACAAAGACACAAATCTCTTTATGGAAAAGCTCCATTTATAGATGAGCTTCTTGGAGCAGGGTGGCAAGGTGCTTCTGATTATGACAAAGTTCCTCTTCAAGAAAACCCTATTCAGCCAATTGGAGATATTCCAGAAAAAGTAAAAGAAACTCCTGGTAGCGTAAAAGTTACTCCTATCAAAAAGCCTTCCACCGCACAAATGTTGTTGAGTCAGGTGCTTCCTTTAATGAGATTTAGTAATCAGGAAGATTTTGATTATCGTCAAATTGCACCAGAACTGTATTCCATGGCAACAAATCAGAGAGTACCAGTGCAGGCCCAAACCTATATGCCCCTGCTTGAGGACATCACCTCAGTGTCTCTCCAGGATCAATTGAATGAAATCCAGGCTCAAACTAATGCTGCTATGAGGCTTACAGGAAACAATCCTGCTGCCCAAGCAGCTATTGCTTCTCAGGCTGCTGCAGCCAAAAATAAGGTTCTGGGTGAGCAATTGAGAATTAATCAACAGTTGGAGTTGGATACAAAGAGAAGGAATCTTGGTGCTTTGAATGAGGCAATGCTCAAAAATCTAGCTCTCCGAGATCAGCAGTACGAAAGACAATCCATAGCTGAGTCTAAAACAAAGCAAGAATCTAGAGAAGCTCTTAGTTCAATAGCTGAAAAAATTGCAAAACATAAGCTGGAAAATAGGACTTTGGGTGTATATGAGAATATGTACAACTACAGATTTGGTCCTAAAGGACAGGCAATTAACATTAATGCTCCATATGAGTTTTCCACAGATAGGTATGCCTCTACAGATAACCTGATACCAGTTAAAAACACAAAAGGTGACATTATAGAATATAAAGTAAAAAATGATAATGTGTCCAAGAATGGTTCACTTGTCAAAGCGATCAAAAACTTATAACTAATTCAGTTATACCAACTTAACAGAAACCGTTACAGTCTCTTGGTTGGTATAATATTTTAAATTAAATTTGCTAACTTAATACTCATGGCAAGCTTTACAGACGCAATATCACAGTTTAGACCCTACGTATCTCAACTTCCCGTGGAAGCAATGAGGGAAGTAGGTATGTATAAACAGGCCAAATATGAGGAAGGGGTACAAAAAATCCAGGGAGAAATTGACAAAGTTGCTGGAATGGATGTTGTCAGAGATATTGACAAACAGTACCTTCAATCCAGATTGAATGAACTTGGTAGCAAACTTAAAACTGTAGCTGCTGGTGACTTCTCCAACTTTCAATTGGTTAACTCTGTAGGGGGTATGGCTAAACAACTCATCAGAGATGAGAATATTCAAAATGCTGTAGCTTCTACAACCAAGTACAGAAAGTCACTTTTGGAAATGGAAGCAGCTAGAAAAGAGGGAAAATCATCTCCTTCAAATGAGTATGTTTTTAATACAGCAGCTAATGAATGGTTAAACAGCAAAGATATAAGTAGACCATTTGGTGCTACATATAAACCCTATACTAACTGGAAAAAGGAAGCAGTTGAGGTATTAAAAGCTCTTACAAAAGATTCTACCATTACAGAGGAAATGTTCACTCCTGATGGGAGGTTGGCAGATTATGTTGTAAAAAACAAATTTGCAGGACTGTCTCCAGAGAAAATTCAGGAGGCATTGTTAGTAGGACTTACACCTGCTGCAATGGAGCAAATGCAAATAGATGGTATATATACATATGCTAATAAAACTCCTGATGAGTTTAAGGCCACTGTATATAATGATTTTAAACAAAGAGCTGACTATTTTATTAAGCAAAAAAATGCTCTTGAGAACGCAAAGCTTAACACGACTTCTGGAGAACAAATTCAAAAACTAAATCAACAGATCTCTTCTCTGGATAAAATGATAGCTGGTGTTCAATCCCAATATGCAGGATTAGCAGAATCTCTGGAAAAAGGAAATGTAGAAGGAGCTAAAGCTAACTTGTTCACAGCCAATCAGTTAACCAATTTTGCTAAAGCTTTTTCTTTTACAGAAACTGAACAAACCTTTGGTCAGAACTATGCTGCTGAGATGGCATTTAAAAGAGAACAGGCAAATAAAGATTGGCAAAAGTTCATGCTTACATATGAGCAAACAGAGAAGTGGAAAAAGAAAGAATATGAGCAAGAGGAAAGAAAGATTAAAGCAGAAGCAACACCTATGTATGGTGGTCTTCCTCAACCTGTTTCTCAAGAGGATCTTCCTAAATTCACACTTGGTCAAATTACAGAAACAGTTAATAGAACAAGAACTGAACTAGCTAATAGTGATGCAGCCTTTGCAAAAAGGAACAATAAAGATCCTAATAAATCAAATGAACAATGGATATCAGAACAAAGAAATAAATGGCAAGAAGGAAAAGCTGATCCTACAATAGCAGCCTACTTTAACCAAACTGAGGGTAAAAGAAGAAATATGGAGACGGACCAGAAGATGGTTCTAGATATAGAGAGAGAAGCTAAAAATAAAAAATACATTGTTGACGGTAAGGAAGTTTCAGCAGTTGATCTATCTACAATAATCCCTGCTGGTACAACAGGAATGAGTATTAAAACTACAGGTGGTAAAACTCTTAATTACACCCCACAGGAACTTGTTGAATTTAATGCAAAGAAAAGTGCTTATATATCTTCAACAGGAGGTGGTCCTGGTGTGAGACCTGTGGTAACAGTTAATGATGCTGAAGCTAGAAAGGATATGTCTGATAAAGAATATTCCTTATTTAAAATATTTACAAAGACAGGACCTAGAACAGCTGGAGATGAAGCAGTTATTAAAAAGCTCCAGGATATTGGTAAAGTCACTGGATCAGCTCATAATAAACTTATTGCTGCTCAACGTGATTATATAGCAGATGAAGTGACTAAGAGAGTGACAAATATGCAAGGGGTGAAGTATAGTTTCCCTGCAGGTAAGACTGAAGAAAAGGCTGCTCTTGGATCTGCTCTTGTTCAATTTGCAGATCTTGCAGATAAACAAAAAGGAAAACTTCCATATTCTCCTGATTTTAATAGTGCAGATTTAAGGAAGATATCTGCAGATTTAGCTTCAGCTAACATGACTGTTGTAGAAGGAACAACATATGCTCCAGCAATGTATGAGATAAGTGCTGTAGGCAAGGATGGTACCACTACAAGATTTAGAGTGACACCAGAACAAAAGATGTCAATGTTTGGTAATTTGTTTGAAGCACCTCCAGAGGTTCAAGCATTTAGACCTTATCAAGAAATGATCAATAAAAATGGAGGATTAACCACTGCACCCAATCCAGAAGAAAAAACCTCTTGGTCAAATTCAAAACTGGGTAAGATAGATTTTCCATATGTTGATGTATTTGGTGTAACTGGAAATATTGAACAAACTTTACCAGGACAATATTCAATAAGATTAAATATAAGAGATCCTAGAACAGGAGAAGTAGTAGAAGATTTACCATGGCCACAACGTAGCTTAGCTACAGAAAAAGAAGCAATGACTTACATGAGGCAAGTGAATAATATCACTGCATTTGAATTATTGTATGGTAGATCTCCAAGTGCAGCAGAAATTAAACAATTACAAAAAGCTCAAACTAAACCTTTCTAATGCCAGATAATATTACTCCACAAGTACCGTTGGTTGACAGGGCATCACTGGAACAATCTCTTGGTGGGTATGAACCTAAAGGTTTTCCTGAACCACTATTACCTACAGTTGCTCATGTCCCAATAAGTACACCTCTTCCTCAAGTTGATGGTGAACCTACTCCTATGGCCATAAGTGCTATAGAGAATTCTGTACTGGCAGCAAGGAAAGGTGACCCAAGACAATTTGGTGGATCTATTCCAAGGACTCTTGCTGAAGTAACTTCTTCTAGGTATGATAACTTTATTCCTGGAGATTATAATAATGAGGATGCTTACGCTCAAGGACAGGGGTGGACTGCTAAGATGGTTAATGGAGTTGGTAAAGGACTTGCTTTAACAGCAGGAACTTTTCTCCAATCCACTTTTGGCATGGTCAATGGTGTGGCTAGATGGGCACAAGATGGTAGAATTGCATCTTTCTATGACAATCCTGAGAATAGGGCAGTTGATGATCTTTATAAAAAGTTGGAAGATGTTCTTCCAAACTACTATTCAGATGCTGAAAGAAATGCTGCTTGGTATTCTGGAACTAAACTTTTTAGTGCAAACTTCCTTTGGGATGGAATTGTAAAGAACATGGGATTTGCAGCAGGTGCTGCTTTATCTGGTAATGTTTATGCTGCAGCTGTAAGAGGACTTGCAGCTCTCCCTGGATTATCAAGACTTGTTTCTGTAGGAAAAGCAGCTGAAGTGTTAGCTGCTCAAGAAGAAGCATTGCTTTCTGCTAACGCAGTTAGTAGTGTAGGTAAGATAAAAAGTCTTTCTGATAGATTCTTAACATCATATAATATACTCAGTCCTGGTGGAAGAGCAGTTGTTGCAGGTCTTGCTACAACAGGTGAGGCTGGGTTTGAAGCTTTCCAAAATCTTAATCAATTCAGAAATGAAAAGATTCAGGAATGGAAAGATGCACATGGTGGACTAGAACCATCAGGTGAAGACTTGGCAGCAATCAATGCTGCTGCTGATAGTGTTGGTAATACATCACTATTGTTAAACACAGGACTACTTACAGCCACCAACTATATTCAGTTTCCAAGAATACTTGGTTCCTCATACAGGGCTGAGAAAGGAATAGTTAATTCTCTTACAAGAGAGATTGAGGATGTGGTTCAAGATGAAGCAGGAAATCTGGTTACAAGAGCTTCTATAAAAGAGGCAGGTAGGGGTTTTGGTGGAAGACTATTTGCTGCAGCTAAGAAAGTAACTCCTTACACATTCTCTGCGTCAGAAGCATTTGAAGAAGGTGCTCAATACGCTATTGGTCAGGCAGTAAATGATTATTACACCAAAAAGGCAAAAGGAAAGAATGCAGACTTTTTTGATAGTCTTTCTACAGGGATTAGCCAAACATTAGGAACTAATGAAGGTATGGAGAATGTTCTCATTGGGGGACTTTCTGGTGCATTAATGCAAGCAAGGGGTAAGTATAGAGAAGCCATAGAGAAATCAAAGAATACAGCCGATGCTCTTCAGGCAATGAATAATTGGAAATTCTCTGACTTCACAAAAGAAACAATAGATGCTGTAGAAAGAGGAACAGCTATCCAGCAAGATAGGGAGGCTTATCTGAGAAGAGGAGATGTTCTTATGAGTAAAGAAGCTGAGAGAGACTACATCATCAACTATCTCACTCCTCGTATTAAGTATGGTAGGTTTGATCTTGTAAGAAGTGATATAGAAGATTATAGAAGACTTGCCTCTACAGAGGAAGGATTTGACCAACTTGTAAAAGAGGGTAAGGTGGTAGAAGGTGATACAAGAGAAGCTTATCTGCAAAGGATAAACAATCTTGAAGCTACTGCAAATGATATAAAATCTCTATATCAATCACTAAATCTTCGTTACGGTAATCTAGTTGGAAAGGATGGTAAAACTCCTCTATATTCATCAGAAGTGATGGATAAGATGATATATGCTGCAACAAAGGTGGCAGATTATGATAGTAGGATTCCTCAGCTATCGAATAAACTCATTGCTGCTAACATAGATGTTGATGCTGTGATTGATGGTGCAATGAATAATGAAAGTGATGCATATGATGCAGCCCTTGCAAAAATAAATGAACTTGAAGCAAAGTATAAAATAAATGCTGATCAGAAACAAGATTTAATTACAGATCTTTCTGATCTTTCAGAACTTGCTCTTCGTAGAAAACTTATGATTCAGGAATACTCTGATATAAAGAATGATCCTGAGAAATTTAAAGAAGCACCTGTATCTGAAGAAGAGGAAATGCTTGCTAAGGAAGAAGCAGCAGGTGTTCCAAAAAAGAAAATCAAGTTAAAGACAAAAGATGGTGAGGAAGATGTTGAGATAGGTACGGAATATTTCCTTGGTAGAATAGCTAAAAAGACCAAGGACAATAAGCCAGTTTATGGATTTCCAAGACTTACTATCCTTGGAGAAAATGAAGATGGTACAATTAAAATCAAAGATTCTGAAGGAAACTTCCACAACATGACCAAAGCTGAGCTTGCTAATTTCAAGCTTGGTAAGGTGAGTGATACGTTGACTAATAAGAAAGCTAAGTGGTTCTTGGAGAATGTAAATAACATCTTTGAGATGAAACGTAAGGGAGGAAAAGATCCTCTTAGAGGGAGACTTGAATACAATTCTAAAAAAGGAATTCTTGATTTTGTATATGAGGATTATAAAGGAGAAGAGAGACGTATTGAGGTGACTGGAGATCAATTTGTTGCTAGGGAAGGTTATGCTAAACCATTGATTGAAAAGGTTGGTGAATACACTGCAGCTGAACAACAATTGCTTCAAGAGTTTGAATCAGAGGAAGATGTTAGAAAGGTAGATAAGGTTGCAAACAGGCTTGCTATTATAAATGATCTTTACACAAGATCAAAAGCTAGGCTTGAAGAAGTAAGTAAAAAACTTGAGAGCAACAAGAAGAAAATATCTGATGCTGAAGAAGCATTAGATAATCTATCTAAAACAGCAAAAGGTCTTCCACGTAAGTCTTTTACAAAAGCTATTAAGGCAACTATAAATAGTCTCACTAGCACAAAGACATTCCTTGAAAATGAGAATGCTCAATTAGAAAGTGAACAAGATGAACTAGAAGTGAACCTTGCTTACTTCAGTGACATGATCTCAAATATATCAGAATTTCCTGACGAAAGGGGAATTATTGATGAGTTGAGAGATGATGTGAATACACTGGAAGAACTTATAGATAATACAACAAATGCCATTAAGAATGGTAAATCTTTATTGGAGTCTGTTGATGCAGCTCTTCAACAAGCACTATCACTATTCAATGACTTTGTAAAAAGACTAAAGGAAGAAAATCCTAACACCCCATTGTTTGTAGAAGATTTACAACAGAAACTTGAAAAGTATCTTGGGGAGGAAGGTGCTAAATTGTTTATACAGGACAAGCTTGGTTATACGGAAGCTGTAATGGAGCTTGAAGACCAAATTGATTCATTTAAAGAAGAACTTAAGATTCCTGAACTTACAAATAAAGTTCAGAAATTAAAAGAACAATTAGGAAAATTATCTTCTGAAGCTGATGAATTGATTAAGGAGCAGATAGCAAAAGCTGCAATACTGGAAGAGTTCCAGAAAGCTGCTAGACAATATGAAGCAAAGAAAGCTGAAGAACAAAAAATACAAAAGAATCAGGCTCTTAAAGATGAGATATTAGGATCTGCTGATCCTGGTTTGCAGACCAGGGTGTATAGTAAGGAGTATGAACCACAGGCTAAGAAAACTGACTTAGCTGTGCTTCTTTCTACAAAACTCTCTAGTAAGTCAGAGGCTCCTCATGCTAAACGTACAAACCTATTTGGTGTACTGTTTAATAAAATGAGTCCGTCTAAAAAGAAAAAATACAAGGCAGTGATAGTCACTTCTAAGAATGAGGCTGACTTTAAACTTGGAGGACTTACACAACATCTTAAGGACCAGAGTGAACTCCCTGAATCAGAAAAAGCAAAGATTGATCCAAAAAAGACAATAGCTCTTGTTATTGTAAAACAAGACACTGATGGTGTATATAAACCTGTTGATCAGGATGGTAATATTCTGGAGGATGTATCTGTAAATAATGCTCTTTATCAAGTGTTCCCTGATCCAAGTTTGGAGTGGAGTGCGCAGTATGGTGGGGGATCTATGTTCAGAAGAGAAACTGCTCAAGATATACCTAGAGTAGAATATTATAAGAAACAATATCAGGAGTGGGTAAATGAAACTCTTGATAACCCATCAAGTAATGTGCATTCAATAGAAGCATCTTTTGGTACCCCTCAGTATGTAATGAATAGTGACGGTACACCAAACTATGATGCTGTTGTTTCTGTGGTAGATGCTGGACTTATTGATGAGTCCAATCTCGAAGATGATAATGTTATATACATTCCTACAACAGACAACACTGTATCTAGGGGATCTACAACTTATGATAGCCCATTGGGTAGACCATTCCTGATTCTTAATGACGCTTATGTCAATCTGAAAAACAGATTGTTTAATAAGAAAGAAGCAGAAGCTATCTATGGAGCCATCTATCAACTTGCTGTTGATATTAATAAGAATGGTAATCTTAAATCTGAAACTGCTAAGAGATATTACAACTGGCTTAAGTCTGTTGTTTATTGGGGAAAGGTAAGAAATGCAGTGGGATATAACAGTATATTCTTTGAAGATACAGAGGATGGACTTATGCTCTATGTATCTGGAAAAGGTAAAACCTACCCATTCACTCCCACAGCCATTAGAGAAAACAAGGGTGAACTGATTGACACTCTTCAGATGATGTATAACAACGTGAATAGCACCATGGTTAAGAAAGATGATGGTAGTTATTCATGGAAACAGCCATATGAAGAAATCCTGTCTGTATCAGAAGATGGTAAGGTGGAATCAAAGATTTGGCCTAACTATCAAACCTATCTGCTTTCTTCAAAAGGAAGGAAACCAGAGGAAGTTCCCCTGTCCACTCGTATCAGACCTGTAAGAGATGTTGAAGGTGATGTCAATAGGACAGGTATATATTTCACTCTGTCAGATACAGCAGATGCTAAGAGATATGGTAATCCTCCTGTAAAAGCTGTAGTGACACCAAAAACCTTAGCTCCTAAGGTGGTGCCTACTCCTGCTGCTCCCAAACCAGCAGCTCCTGCTGCTAAACCAGCTGCTCAAGAAGCTCCTGAGGGAACTGTTGAGCTAGATGGTAAAACTATAAACACATACACTTCTCCAAAAGGAAAGAAGATTAAATTTGCAGCTACAAGAGCAGCTTTAAAGAATCCTAAAGCTTTGGGTATATTCCCAGGTGGAGATTTGGAGGCTGTTTTGAAAGAACTTACAGACAGTGGTAAAACCCTGGATGAAGCAAAAGAAGCTATAAGAAATGCTGTTAAACAATACGTTGCTACAAAAATAAAGGAGACAGAAGGTGAAGAAGAACTTTTTGTTCCAGGAGAAGAGGAAGAAGAGGAAACAACATTAGTTGTAGAAGAGGAAGCAATGCAAGTTCCAGAAGAAGAGGAATTGGTGGTAGAAGAAGAAGCTCCTGTTTCTGATGTAGTAGCTAAACCTGCAAAAGAAGAGAGACTTCCAGCAACCATTACTGTAACTTCTGAAGAAGAAGCATTGATGCAAAAACAAATGGATGAGACAGAAGATGATGTTGTGTTGCGTAAGGTTATTGAAGAACAAGCTAATAAATTTGAAAGAGAAGATTGGAAAAAAGTTGAAGCTTGGCTCAAGGCAAACTTCCCCAACATTCCTGTCTATAGAGTGAAGAATATTCTCAAGGGTGCAAATGGTTTGCAAGCCTGGGGTATGTTAAAGAATGGTGCTATTTATGTATATGAGAATGCTGAGGTGGGAACAATCTATCATGAGGTGTTTGAAGGTGTATGGAAATTGTTTGCTGATCCTGCTGAGAAAGAAGCAATTCTGAAAGAATTCAGAGAGAGAAAAGGTGAGTTTGTAGACAGACCAACAGGACAAAAGGTTAAGTTTTCAGAAGCTACAAATGAGCAAATAAAAGAACAACTGGCTGAGGAATTCAGGGATTATGTATTGTATAAGAAGATTCCTGCTAAGCCTACACAAGGCAAACCCTTCATCCTCAGACTGTTTGCAGATCTTGTAAACTTTATCAAAACCTTCTTCACTGGAAACAAAGCACAGGTTAACACTGCAAACCTATTTGAAAAAATAGGCACAGGATATTATAAACAATATGTTCCAGAAGCAGGAGCTTTAGCTTTTGCTAAACAAGGACTTATTGATATTGAAGAGGCATATATTACAGCAGATAGTGAACTTCGTGTAAACATGCCAGCAGACACTGTGCATGATATTATGCAGGAAATGACCTATCAGACTCTCAGGGGAATTATTGAAGACAATGAAAGTTTGTTCAATATTCCAACAATGAGTAAAACTGATTTGTACAATAGACTTCTGCCAGCTATCCAAAAAACTGTACTAAAGGGTAGAAAAGAAGCACAAGCTAATTTGAAACTTAAGAAGATAACTGAGGCAGCTGCTAACGAACAGATTAACAAATCAGTACAGCTCTGGAAAGATGTAACTAAGAATTGGAAAGACCTTGTAGACAAACATCAGGAATACCTGAAGGTGTATTCTATTGAGTTTGATGAGAATGATGAATTACAATTCAAGGATGAGGATAAAGTGAAGGAGAGTGATTATGTGGATGCTAGAAAAATTGATGCTTTCAAGAAAGCTAATTCTGCCATTAAGCTTTTGTTCTCTACACTCCCAGTGAAGGATACTAATGACAAACCTGTTTATTCTTCTATAAATGGATATAAGTTGGTTCCTGCAAGCCAGGCATTTATATCTGTTATGAATAATGTTCATACATCTCGCACCCCTGATGAAATGTTAGAAAGGCTTCGTGAGATGGCTGAAAATGATCCAAACTATCGTACACTGTATAGGCGTTTGACAAAGGTGGATTATTCTGCAAACACAGATAGTCTCGATGGTATCACAGAGGTGCATGATGGTCAACTCTTGGCTTCCTTCTGGAGAACATTCAAGAAATACAATCCAGATGTAAAGAATGTATTTATATTTGAAGATGGAGCTGTTGAGGTGGGTGATTCCAATCTTGCTACAGCAGCCAGACAAGTGAAGAGTGGATATGTTAATGAACTCATTGATCTTGTAAAAAGAAAGAATCCATACTTTGTATACTCTCAGGATAGGAAAGCATATATAGGTAATCCTGCTGGTGTTGCAAAATTTGGTGAATTCAAACCAGAGGGAGCTCTTACAGAAATTGATAAGATGGTGGCTTTCCTCAAAACTTTGGGCATTGAATTTAAAGCAGAAGATGTAGCCAAGCTCCCTGGAAATGTACAAGATACATTCAAAGATGCTGTAAAAGGCATCAAGAGAAGTATTGAGAAGACTGACATGATTGTTACAATGGGTGGTAAGGTGCTGAAGATTGATGGTAGGCTTATGTCTCTTGCTACAATTAAAGCCACAATTGATAATCCTGAGTTTGATAGCACATTCTTTAATGTTAAGGGTGAGCGCACACAAACATTCATAGGAACTAACCCATCCTCCGATCTGTTTGATTATTTGTCCAAAGTGGAAAGTCTCGATGATCTAATTGGTACTCCATATGAATACCTAGTCACTGATGCATTTTCTAAGTCATACACTGATGCTGAAGGAAATCAAGTTTCAACATCTGTAATCCTTTCTAAGATTTTCAACTATAAATCTGGAGAACGTAAGGGTAAGACAGAGAATATTATGAAGCCTGGTTATGCTGATGGTACCATCAATCGTAGCAATGGTAAAAAGAAAGAGTCTTCCAAGTTGAATTTCAGAGAGCGTCTTATACAAGAGATTAATCTGAATCTAAAAGGATACTATTACAATCTTGTACCTGGAGATGCTTCCATTCAGCATATGACATTTATGGGTAATCATATTAACCCAGATGAACTGTTGACCACTGGATATAACACACTCAATAACATATTCAAAGGTTATTTCATATCTGAGTTGGAACTCTCTAGATCTGATAGAAGGGTGGCAAAAGATAGGAACAATAAAGACTTGAGGTTCCTCAAACCCATTCTAGATGCATATGATCCTTCCCTGCACAAAGAGATATTGAAGGATAAGAGATCTGCATTAGAGGTTTATAATTCTTTTGAGAAAAAGATAAGTGCTGCTGTACAACAGTTTATTAAAAATGAATCTGATAATCTGAAGAAGACTCTCACAGACTATAATATTATTAGTGTATCTCCTGAAGGATATTCTGTAGAAAATATTGGTTTTCAAGAAACTGACAATGTTTCAGATGAAGCATTGAATAGACAACTTAACTCACTGACAATCAATTATGTAATCAATAATATTGAACTGCATAAACTTTTGTATTCTGATCCATATCAATATTCAGATGAGCTCAAACGTATTAAGAGCTTCCTTTCACCACGCCAAGCTATTGTTCATAGTTCAGAAGAAATGAACAAGGTGTTTGATAGGGTTTGGAACAAGGGATATGAAAAGGATGATGTTGGATATACAGACATGACTCAGGAGTTCTTCCGTACAACCACTCTTGCTGATGTGAAAGCAACCAGTGCTCTAAAGGATTATGGAATATATGATGAGACAGATGGCAGTGGTATCATAGCAATGAAAGCCTATCGCAATCTTAGAATTAGGGCTGCTGACTGGACTGATAATGAGGAAAAACAATATAGGTATGATATAGCCTGGATGAAAAGAGATAAGGGTTTACCTGTTTCTCCTGAAGAGCAAAAGCTTCTGAATGCTGGTAATCCAGAAGTGATGAGTGCATACACTCCATATAAGCCTATTGTGGCTGGTGATAAAGCTAATGGTCAAAGCTTCAATGATGTGGTGCTTGATAAATTTGCTCTCTATCCTCTGTCCTATAGAATCATGAAAGAGATTAACAACTCTTCAAATGGTGTTAAGCTCTATGAGAAAATGCAGAATGAAAACATTGACTATGTTGTGTTCCAGAGTGGTAGAAAGGTGGGAGCTGAGGGAACTAATCAAGTGTATAATGAAGATGCATCATTCAATGAATCTGAATATGAAGGAATTGTAAATGTTCCATTCAACATCATATCTGTACAATCAGAGGTTCCTTCTAAAGAAGAAGCTGTTGTAACAAGAGGTTCTCAGGTGACTAAACTTGTTACCATGGACTACATGCAAGCAGGTGTGCCTATTGACTTTATGTCTAATGAAAAAGACTTTACAAAGAGGTATATAGCTTGGAATGCTCTTGCTGATAAAACTTCTTATAATGGTGGTGACAATCTTTATAATGAAATAAAGACTAACGAAAAACTACTCAAAGCTCTTACAGATTTTGGATACAAAACCCTTCTGAAGAAGATGGGTATTGAGGAAACTATTGTAGATGGTAAGCCAGAGTTTAAAATTAAAGATTTCTCAAAAGTTGCTGAAACCCTACGTGATGAGATTCTCAAAAGAGAAGTGAATGATAATGTTTCTGATTCTTTAGCTGGATTCTTGGAAGGTGATGCAGTTCTTGAAGCCACACCTGCATATCAACAGGTAAGGAATATTCTTTATTCTATTGCTGACAAGAATGTAATTAGTACTAAAATCAGTGGTAGTCAGAAGGTACAGATTCCTTCTACATTTATGGAATCCAATCGTCTGAAGGCTGAAGGTAAAGAGGGTAAGGTTTTCTCTACAGAGAATGGTCTTAAGTTCTATGAGAAAGATGGTGAGCGTGTATGTGAGATAATGATTGGTAGATGGTTTGATAGTCCTTTGTCTGATGAAGAACTTCTTGACATGTGGTATGAGAAGAATGAGGATGGTACAAGAAGTACAAAACTAACAGAAGAAGGAAAGAAGATACTATCTGGTGTAGCTTTCCGTATTCCTACACAGAAACAAAACTCTATTGATAGCTTTGTAATCAAGAAGTTCCTCCCTAGGGAATTTGGTGATTCTGTTGTGATTCCTTCAGAGCTTGTTAAGAAGGTGGGATCTGACTTTGATATAGATAAACTCTTCATCTATCTGAAGAATACATATATAGATGCAAAGGGGCAGCTCAAATTGATTCCTTATTTTGGAATTGGAGATGATGCAAGAAGTAAATATGAGCCCATATTCTATGACATTCTTCAAAGCAAAATTGACAAAGCTGAAGCTAAGAAGCTTTCTCAAACAAATCTTCAGGCAATGTTTGGAGATATTGCCCTAGGACAAGCAAAAGAAAAAACCACAGCTAAATGGGTTCCTTTATTCAAACAGTTCTTCTCTGAAGAAGTGGTAGATGGTAAATTGAATGTTAGGAATGTTGAGGACATATTCATGATGAGACTTCAGAAGCTTGGAAAGAAACTAGACAAGCTTACTGACTATGATATTCAAGAAATACTTCTTGATGAATTTATGGATAGAATGTACAAGAAGTCTCTTGAGAATGAGTACATCCAATCTATGCAAAATCTTATCTCTCATCCTCTCAACTTCGACAACCTCATCAAACCAAACTCAGCAGATCCTCTGAAGGACCTTGCTGGTGATATTACCAGAAAGCTTGGTTTGCAAAAACTTGATTCTTCCTCCACTAGTAGTTTGATTAGTAGGGATTATATGACAAGGTTGAGACATGCATTTGTTACAGGTAAGTATGCAATTGGTATTGCTGCTGTGAACCAAACAAACCATTCTTTGAACCAGAGAGTACCTATTTATATTGATCTTGACAGATTTGACAATCTCAATGAGACAGATAAGTTCTGGATAACTGGAGGAACTAAAGATAGAAAAGATGCTGTTCTTAAGTTTAAGGACAATGAATTTAATCAGATTGATGTAGATGGTAAATCGGTTACCACTTTGTCTATGATTAAGAACAAAGCTAATGAGAACATCTCTGATATCATTGGTATGTTTATCGATGGATATGTAGACATCTCTAAGGGTCCATGGATTATGGAACTTGGTGCCACACCGAATGTAGCTTCTACATGGTTGTTCTTGGTTAAAGCTGGTGTTCCTATTAAAACTGTGGCTTATTTCATGAACCAACCTATCATTCGTGATTATCTGCGCAAGATTGAGAATGAGGGATATTCATGGTTGTTTATTGATGACTTTGTAAAAGAAATTAAAGAGTCTGATAAATATAGAACATCTAGGTCTATTAATGATGTTAGAACCTTACCATCAGCAACAAAGATGTATGAAACTATAGGTAAGGAAAAGCTTGACCAAGATGAGAGAATCAACCAGCACTTTGTACTGAATGAGTTCTTGAAATATGCCACCATGGCTAACCAAATGTTCCAGGTGACACAAGGGTCAAACTTTGATACCTCAACATTCAACGATCCATATCTGATCTTCAAGAAGCTAAGACAATATGAGAAAGCTCAGAATACAATCATTTCTTCTGTAGATAAAATATTGGACAATTCTTTCATAGGTGATCTTCGTGAGAAGCTGGACAATATAAGAGGTGCTTTTGCAGAAATTCTTAAGTCTGACCACCCAACTGTTAGAAATGTAGTTCAGAAGGTGCTTGATCCATATGTGGATATGCCAGATAGGGAGTTTGTTAAGATAGCACAAAAGATTGTGAACGACCTATTTGATTGGGCTGTGCAGGTAAAAGGAGGGGCAAATTCTCAGATTGAGTCAATATTACTGTCTGATAATAACGCTGCTAAAGAAGTGGACAAGTTTGTTAAAGAGGTGAAAGCTAACAGTAAACATCCTCTGTACAATAATCAGGTGATAAACATGTTCACTCCTCACTTCTCTAGTAGGGACAATAGTGTACAGAACCTGAAACTGAACAATAAGACAAATAAGGTTTATGATCAGAACCAGGTAATCTACTCTTTTGAGGAGCTCAGAAAATACCTGAATGGTATTAATAGTCCTCTCTATAAGAAGATTGTGAAACTTGCTGTTCTTCAGAGTGGTTTGTCAAACTCTCCTATATCATTTACATCTCTTCTTCCTTATCAGGATTTTAAAGAAGAATACAACGAAGTTCTATCTAAGTTGGAAAAAATTACTAACTTAGAGGACTTCGCAGATCTGGATGTTTTCCAAAGAAACAACTGGAACGATGATGATATAGTACCATATAGAAAAGGTAAGATGAAGTTTCCTAAAGAAATTACACCAGAGGGAAAAACTATATACACTGGACCTCCTTATTACAGTGAACTTAGATGGGGTAGAGGTTTTGGTGATGTCAAAAAAGCAATGACAGATGGTAAAATCCCACAGCTCATCAGACTTGATAGTCGCTCTAAACAAGCAGGAGATGATGTAATTGTGTTCTCTTGGGAGGTAGGTACAAAGAAAGATAAGCAAGAAGCTAGGGCTAGAGGTGATTTGTCTTACATTCAAAAAGGGCTATTCAAGAAGGTGTATAATGGAGGTCAACCTTACATAATTGAAGACTATTTTGGTAATCCTCAGTTTGTATACAAGATGATAAATGCCTGGGGAGATAGTCATCAGGAAGAAGGTAGATACTTCAGTGCTAATGAGTTCTATGATCATGCAAGAAAAAGCAAGATAAACAACGGATTCATCCCTGTAGAAAATGAGGTGGATGATACAACAGTGGTGGCATTCTTTGAAGGAACAGCTGGACCATTTAGCACAGATAAAGAATCTACTTCACCAGCTCCTGCATCAGGAACACCTTCAAATAAAGATGTAGTGAATGCCTTGAAGAAAACTAATACTATAGACAAAAAATGTAATAGCTAATGAGTTGCATAGTAACATACAACAATCAGCAAATGCCAGAGAAGGAATTTATTGAAAAATATATTCCTAAAGAAGGTGAGATTATTGAATATGATGGTATTGAATATATTGTTAGAGATGCTGGAATTAGTGGCTCTCAACTTCTTAAAGGCGAATCACAGTTAGCAATCTATGAAGATGGTGAAGATGCTGCTGCTGAAAGATTGAATGCTCTTGATAGTATTCCTGTCTATAACCTTGATCCTGTAGGAGAAGCAACTGTGGTGTTAGGTGGAATTGATCCAATATTTAATATTCCTCTTACAGCACTTCTTCAAAATGGGTTTACTAAAACTGGAAGAAAAGTTGAAATAGTTACAAAAGGAGAAGATCTTCTTTTTCAATTAAACTCCAAAGAAATAATAGAACCTGCAATACAAGAGTTGGATGACTTTCTTCTAAAATTTTTAAAGCAATTTGGAGTTAGGTCAAAAGAATTTGATGAACTTAAATCTAGACTTGGTGTAGATGCTCTTGGTGCTACAGATATTTTAAATAAGCTGATTTGGGTAACTAAAAATAGAAACGAAGAAACTGTTCCAGAAGAAGCTGGTCACATGATAGTTGCCTTGATGGGTGAGAATAATTCAATGATTAAAGAATTACTTTTTGAAATAAAAAATTGGCATGAGTATAGTGATATTGAAAAAACATATATGCCAATTTATAATAATGAGAAGCAAGTAAAGCTTGAAGCAATTGGTAAACTTATTGCAAAATCTCTTGTGAGGAATTATAAAGCAAGTGGTTTAGATAAATCATTGCTAGAAAAAATGTTAGATGCTATTGAAAAATTTATTGACAGCATGTTTACTAATTCAAATCTTGTTGCAGCAATGCAATATAATGAGAAACTTGCTGATCATATTGCGATAAATGTTCTTAGTGGAAATACTGAATATATTGGCAAACTTACAACAAATACACCAAAGCTTGATTATAAAAAAGCATTAAACGGTAATCCTTTAGCTAAAACTATAATAGAGTTTTTTACAGGTAAAGGAGCAAAACTTACAGGGTCTATAGCAATTGCTGGACAAGGAGAAGATATATATAGAAGTTCAGAAGAACCAATCCACGATGTTGATTTTGCTGTAAATTCTGTACAAGAATTTAATGATCTTGAGGAGGAATTAGATAAACTAAATGCTGTGCATTATCATTTTGGATGGAGTAATAAGCAAAAAGATTACACTACATATGCATATATTATTCCAGCAAAAGGATATACTATAAAAGTTTACGACAGAGATCATTTAAGAGGTAATGGTTGGGTTACAAGTTACGACGTCTTAGATGAGAATGGTAATATTGTGAAAAAAACTTCTAAGAACCATATGGCTGTAGACTTTTTTGTTTATAAGGATGGTTTAGCAAAATCAGATAATTCTGTATTCAAATCTTTCTCTGATATATTTTTTGGAAAACTTACACTTAGTCCAATAGGAAATGCAGAAAGATTATTTCAAAGAGAAAAAGATCAGGAAGATTATAGGTTAAGTAAACCTAGGAGAATCTACCAAACTGGTGGTGAATTTAAATATTTACAAACAGAAGAAGTGCCTGCCTCTAGAGCTTCTGCAGAAACCTTAAATAAGGTGAAAGAGGCTGCTAGGAAAATGGGTATTGATATTCAGGAACTTGCAGACTATGCTAAAGGTAATCCAGATATGGATACTAGAGGGGTTAATGGTTTGGCAGATCTTACCAGAGGCATAATTGCATTAGCTGAAGGAAAAGAGGGTGTAGCTCTTACGGAAGAAACTGTGCATATTGCTACAGCTATATTAGAGCAAACCAATCCTAAGCTTGTCACAGAAATGATAAGCAAGATTGATAGGTTTAAAATCTATAAAGAAACACTTGATAAGTATAAGAACAATAAGAACTATCAACTTCCTAACGGTAAACCAGATATCCGTAAGATTAAGAAAGAAGCTGTCGATAAGCTTATAACTGAGGTGATTATTAACAAGAACGAAAATATTGAACAATACCCAGAGCTCAGAGAAGAAATAAATCAATCTATTGTAAGGAACTGGTGGAACACTATCCTTGATTGGATTAGAGGAATATATAGGAAATCTAACATCTCTCTATTTGAAGAAGCTGCTGCTCAGATTGTTGCTGGTGAGATAGGTACAGTTGCTGATATAACAGAAGGTGGTGTAATGTTTCAACTCTCTGATAATCAGAAAACTATACAAGAAAAGATTCTTGCTACACAGGATGAAATTGAAAAGGTGGTAGAAGATGAGACTAAGGTGGAACCTGTATTACTTGATTCAGAAGAAGCACGTAACTATTACAGAAGAAAGAAACCAGATGGTACCTTTGAAACAATTAAGAAGAGGGTTACAGATAGGGTGAAGGCTTGGTATAAGCGTAAGTTTGGTGACAAACAATTCACTCCTGAAGAGAAGAAGTTTAATGAGCTAAAGAGAGATCTTGGTATACAAGGTCACAAAGACTTAGAAGAAATACATGGTAGATATTTTCACAAGGATGGAACAAGAAGAGCTTCTCCTGGACCAAGACCTACTAAGTTTAGTAACCTATCTGAGGAAATGTATGACAAGCTCGAAACGTATTTTACAGATCTTCTGAAAACACTTGATCCTAAAACAATTGTTCTTTCTGAGGTGATTGTTTATGACAAGAAAAATAAAGAAGCTGGTACGATAGACTTTCTTGCTATTGAACCTTCTGGTAAAGCACACATCCTTGACTGGAAGTTTATGCATATTAAGGGAGACGATGTTGCCTGGTTTAAGCAGGGAGCATTCAACATTCAGCTTGGTACATACAAGAAGATGCTTCGTGAGAACTATGGTATTAAAGAGTTTGGAATGACAAGAGCTATTCCAATAGCTATGGAGTTTAAACTCAAAAATCCCAGAGATCCTAAGTCTGGCTCATACCTTGGAGGTATAGCTATTGGTTCAGTGGATGTTAGCAAGATTGAAGACCTGAGGCTAGTTCCTATATCTGAAGAAACAGAATCCACAGGATTTGAAGCATTGGATGAGATTCTTAGAAAGATGAACGGTCTTCTTGCTCAGATTGGTAAAGAGAAGGTAGGGGATGAAGAAGAGCGTGAGTTTAAGATAGAGCGTTTGAACACACTTAGAAAAGCAATTCGTTTGGCTCAAACAACAATGAATATTGCTCCTCTTATTGATGTGATTGAGGTGATGAGAAAAGAGGGTGATAGAATCCTCGATGATTACAATGCTATTTACAAAAATAGGCCTGCTAGATCTAGTGATTCTAAGAATGCTGAATTATCTGATTTTGCAGATGACATGAATAACTATATCAAGCTTTCTGATATATTTGTGAATATTGGTAGAAAAATAGGAACACTTGTATACACTCCTCAAATGGAAGCTGAAGTCACTACAGAGGAAGAGAAAGCTGACGTTGCTCAAAGAAAAGAAGTTTTAAGAAAACTAAGAGAAGAATCTGATGCTATCTATGATTCTAGAGAAGCTATAAAAAAAGCAACTCTTGATTTTGCTGATAAACATATTGGTGAAAGAAACTTAGTATTTGGACTTCTTAAAGCAGAAAAGGTGTTAAAGGGATTGGCCTCTATGTTTAGAGGTGCTGCAGATATATCACTTAGGTCTGTAGAGATTCTTACAAAACTTGTAAATAATGCTCAAAGTTTAGCTACCAAGGATGCTTTAAGTGAAGTGGAGCAACTTATGTCTATTAGGGAGAAGCTTGCTAAAAGAGGAGGAGATCTTAGAAAACTTGTTCAACAAGTGTATCAGAAAGATGACAAGGGTAAGATTGTAAACAAACTGATATATAAATACAAAAAAGAATTCTTTAGTGAAGTGGATAAAAAAGCTGAAGATGGTGGAGATAAGAATTGGATTTTACAAAACATTGATGTAGAAGCATATAAGAAAGAAGCTGAAGAAAAACTAAAAGATCAGATAAAGAAGATACAAGGAAACAGATATGCAGGTACGCCAGAAGAAGAAAAGGCTACAAAAGAAAGGCTTATAGAAGAGGCTAAGCGTAAGTGGGATATAGATAGGATTGACTTTGATGGATGGAAAAACCATATCATAAAAAGACACCCTCTTGCAAAATGGTATTCTGAAGAATATAAAAATCTTCAGAAAGATCCTGAATTGATGGAGCTTTATAACTTTATTGTAAAGTTTAACAAGAAGGCTGAAGATACTGGATACATAAGTAATCAGATGTCAAAGATATTCCTTCCTTTTGTAAGGAAGTCTATGGCTGAAGAGCTAGTTTGGGATAATAGATTGTCTGTTATGGACAATTTTTATAAGAGTATACAACTCAATCCTGATGATACAGGATATGGGGAATTTAATGAAATTACTGGTGCCCTTGAGAATAGTATTCCTAAATACTATACAAAAGACTTTACATTTAAGGATGGGGTGAATGATTATTCTGATGTAAGTGAAGATTTGTTTAAGAATCTTATATTGTATATTCAACAAGTTAATAAGTACAAATACTTAACAGATGTTGAGGGTCAGCTTAAACTTGTTAAAACAATTGAAGAATTCAAGAGTCATCTTAACACTGACAGACTTGGTAACGTTGTTTATGAAAACGGAAAACCTAAAGAAATTGAGGGTAATGAACGTAATACAAAAATATACGATGATTTCCTGAGAGTAATGTTGTATGATCAGAAATATGTAATTGATGATTCTGATTTACCATTTAATATTGGAAAGGTCTTAAACTTTGTTAAAGATGGTGTTAACAAGGTGGCTGGAAGAGAAGTTTGGAAAAAAGACGAAGATCCTAAACCAAGTTCATTAATCAAAACAATAGATGCTGCTAATAGGGCGTTCCAACTAAAAACCTTGGGATTTGATTTTATATCTGGAGCTGTGAACATGTTTGGTGGAAACATTCAGTTAAGTACCCAAGCAGGTAACTATTTTAAAGCTAGGGAGTTTGCCAAAAATGAGGCAAAACTTACATTTCAGAGATTTGATAGTAATGAGGACAAAGAAATGTTTGTACAACTCATCAATACATTTATGCCTTTGAAGGATGATCCTTCTTATAAAATGTACAAACAAGCAGGTATGTCAAAACTCACTCAGGGAAATCTAAGCGATACATTGATGTTCTTTATGAGACAGCCTGAAATACTGATTGAAAAGTCTGTATTCCTAACCTTGTTGCAAAACTCCATGGTGGTAAATGGTCAGATTGTAAATATCAGGGAGCATGTAAGAAATAAGTATAAAGGCAGGTATGACTCAGCAGCAAGTTACAATGCTGTAAAAGATGATATTGAAAATGAAATAAATGAACTCAAAAGAACAAAGTCTATAGATAAGACAAAGAAACTTGTTGATGGAAAACTTGAAATACCTGGACTTAATTTAAATAATATAGAAGAACTTCAACGTCTAACAAACCTGTCTAGACGTATAGCAGCAAATGCTACAGGTTCAATGACCAAAGAGAATATCAATAGAATGTCAATGTCTGTATGGACAAAGTCCATGATGGTGTTCAAAAACTGGATTCCTAAGCTTATTGATACAAGGTTTGGAGAGTTTAGAAAGGTGGTGGATGATTTCTCTGTAAGGGTTACAGACGATGGATTTATTGAAGGTCAGAAATATGATATTGGTAGAATTAGGCTTCTAACCCATGTGTTAGGTGATGGTATAATTACAGGTGCAGCCAATCTAAAAAATATACTTTATCTAAATGATGCTGGTTTGGAAAGACTTGATCAGATGTTTGAAGAGTTTAGAGAAAAATATGAACGTGAAACTGGAGAAACATTAAATATATCCAGAGAAGACTTCATTGATCTTATTAGAACCAATCTTAGGAATCAGGTGAAGGAACTTGCTATACTAGTTTCTCTAATGGGAGTATTGCTTTCTCTAGGATTTGTAGCTCCTGACGATGATGAGGATAAAGCAACTAAAAACTTCCACAGATATTCTCAAAAGGTGTTTAGTAAGTTTGCTGATGAACTTCTATTCTTCTACACCCCAAGTGGGATATCTGGAACCTTAAGTGGTGGAGTTTTTCCAGCACTAGGTCTTGCTGAGGACATTGGTAGGTTCACTAAACACTTTGCCATGGAAACTACAGGTATGGATTTAGATCCTCAAACATCTATAGAGGATGTTAGAAAGAAAGCTCAACCAATTAAAAATCTTATGAAGGTGGCTCCTGTAACTAAGTCTTTGGTAACCTATCTTGCTATATTCAATGAAGATTTTGCTAAAGAATTTGATGTAACCATACAGAAAGAAAACAGACGTTAATAGCTATATTATGTCCAAAATTTTATATAACTCATTGTAAATCATTTAGAAACAATTAAATTTGCAACCATGCGTGTCGCTGTAATTTGCCCAACTTGTGCAACAAACATTAATTCAGTTTGCGTCATTTATGATGGCGAATATCTGGAAAATCTAGATGTATCCCCTGGAGACACTTTAGAAGATATTCTCAAGAAAATAAATGATAGCTGTGCCTGTGTGCCTCCTACAACTACCACTACTAGTACAAGTAGTAGTACCAGCACAACAACAACTACCACCACTTCTCCTTTATAATAATATATAGATGAACGTTAATTGTGGAGCTACCCCCTGTCCAGTTATACTGAATAGCACCTGCGTATTTTACGAAGGTGCTAATCTAGTTTATACAGGTATCAACACCAATGATAATCTGGAAACTGCTCTTGAGAAGATAGATGCAGCTTTCCAATCATCAGGATTAATATACGTATTTGATAACGGTATAGTTCAGCTCCCTTCTCAGCCTGTAAAGTTGGGAGGAAGTTTAATTGAAAACACTACTATTAATAGTAGTGGATATTTGTTTAAACTAACGGGAACAATTGAGTCTGCTGCTTTCAGAACAACTGGAGGCACAGCTTCTCAATTTGTCAGGGGAGATGGTACACTTGGTAATATTCCTATTGCTACAAGTGGTACCTCTGGCTCTAGTGGTAGTAGTGGAACTAGAGGTACGTCTGGTACCACAGGTACATCTGGTACTAGTGGATCAAGTGGTGCTCCTGGAACACATGGTACGTCTGGAACATCTGGTTCTTCTGGAACTAGAGGAACCTCTGGCACTTCAGGGACAAGTGGTACTAGTGGACTTAATGGCACTAATGGTAGCAATGGTACATCAGGTACTAGTGGCGTAGATGGTATTATAGGATCAAATGGTTCCTCTGGATCTAGTGGAACATCTGGTACAGATGGGGCTGGTTCGGACCCAATGAACTATGTAACTGTTGGTCTACCTGGAAGTATAGGTGTTGACTTTAATTCTGTAGAAGCTGCAGTTAATAGTATCACTACAGCTACAGCAAGTAGTCCTTGGACAGTTAAGGTATATCCTGGACTCTATATAGAGAATACTATTACAATGAAGTCTTGGATTAGTGTTAAAGGTGAAAGTCACACTACCACTGTTATCCAAGCAAGTAATCCGAATAATCCTGTGTTTGTAATGGCGGATCAGTCTCTTGTGATTGATGTGCAGATACAAGGATCAACAGGAACTGGTGCAGCTGCTGTTGTATATTCTTCCCCAACCACTCCTCAGACAAATGCAATTGCTTACGTAGAGAACGTAAGATTTGGTGCTAACTACACCCACGCAAAGGTGATCGGTGTACCTGGTGGTAACTGTATATTACAATGTTCCAACGTTAAATATGGCGGTTATCCATTCACTGTAGGTTTCCATGTAACGAATAGCGGTGGTGGTATTGGTAGGATGCAGTTGAGAAACGTAACTTCCACCAATGGTGGCGTTGTTACCACTGCAGGATTGATATTTGCTTTGGCAGATCAGCCAGGTTGTACATTTATTGTAAACGGATGTTTACTTACAAAAGCAGTAGGTGCTCCTGCTGGTACAGGTTTCTGGGTTGAGAACGGTGGTTCTCTACGTCTTACAGCTGTAAACTTCCAGAGATGGGCAACAGCAATTTATGCTCCTAATGTGGGATCAGCTCCAAGTATATTTGGATCTGCCCTCAACTTTGAAAACAATACAAAAGACGTTGTTGTACAACATCCTACAGCAACTGGTCATATAGAAGGTACAGATTCATTCCTTAAAACAGAAATTCCCATCCCTGCTCCTCTGTATGAGGTGAATACAGATCCTAGGGTGATCACGGTGGGAACAAAGGGTGCTGACTTCACATCAATTAAAGCTGCTGTTGACTGGATCACTGGATCAAGTGCAAGTAATAGGTTTGTTGTACAGGTGGGTCCTGGTCAGTTTTTTGAAGATGAGATTGATCTAACATCCAAACCATACGTAAGTATTGTTGGTAGTAACATTCAGACAACACAGATATTCCCTAATTCTGCTACACAACATCTTATCAGGATAGGTCAGAATAACGAGGTTTCGTTTTTGAGTTTGGCAAATGCTCCTGCTGGATATGCTGCTATATATTGTGATGATATTGGTGACTTTGCTCAAGCGCACAAGGTGTCATTCTACAATTGTGACACTGGTGTATGGATTAAATCTTCTACACAAGACACAGTGTTCTTTGGTGAATATCTGGACATGAATGAGGTGTTCAGTTATGGTGTTAAGGTGGAGGCTACAAATGGATTTTTTGCTACAGCCAACCTAGAGAACTACTATCTGTTTCCTGTTGGAGCAGGTGCTGCCATTGGTACATATGCTTCAGGATCAGGTGCTGAACTATCTATGTACACTTGTTCCTTTGCAGGAGAAGGAGCTACAGGTTCTGTGTGTATTCAGCTGCAAGATGGTGCTGATCTAGAGACAGCTGGACTAGATATTCCTGATTGGGATTATGGTATACAAGTATTGAATGTGGGCAATCCATGTTCTTTTAAGGTTGTAGGTAGCATGATTCATAATTCCAGCACTTATGACATTGATGTACAAGACACATTATGTATAGGCAGATTCCAGGGTGTGTCTGATCATACTAAGATAAATAATCAAAGTAATAATTTCTTCTGGAACTTCTTGGATGATACAGATGGTGAGAATGATATTACAAGAAAACTATCTGTAACATTTCAAGATGGAACACATACAGATGCATCAACACTCATATTCAACGGTAGTCCTATGGGACTTATGGATGGAGGTAATATCACTGTTGTAAGTGGACTACAAATACTAGTAGATGCAGGATATGGTTATCTGGAAGATTCAATTTCTCCAGATATATATAAAAGAATAGATTGGACAAATACCAACCTAACACTATCTGCAAATACAGACAATTATATATACATTAACGACAGTGCTATATTGTCTGCTTCTGGTACACCACCAAGCAGCTTGACAAATATTATCCTTGGTAGAGTGGTGACAAATTCCACTACAATTGAGCTCATAGATGACTCTCCTTACCAAGCAGATCACATGTCTAATAAGCTTTCTACATTCAATAGAAATGCCCTTGGATCTGTATATGTTTCAGGATCTTCTGTAGCAGAGAATGTTACACCATTCAGACTAGATGTTGGTTCAGGTAATTATTATTTCTCTGAAAACAACTTCCTTCCTTCAGGTGGAACAGCAATTACATTTAATCAGTATTATAGAGATGGTGGAACTGGTTGGACTATAAGTTCTACGAACACAGTTAATAATACACAATACGATAATGGTACAGGAACGCTTGCTTCCCTGACAGCATTGTATTATACTAAACATACACTGTATGTTGTAGGTCAGGGAGCTAATGAAAAATACTTCCTTGTACTTGGACAAGCTGAATATTCTACACTTGTAGCAGCGGAAGGTGCTGATTTGCCTACACCTCCTACATATTTTACAGATGGTGTAGTTCCCATTGCATCCATATATATTCAGCAGGGAGACACAAATATTGTACAGATTGAGGATATTCGCCCAGTGATTGGTTTCAAAGCTAGTGGTGTATCTGCTACAGCTGTACATGGAAACCTTTTGGGTTTAGCTGCTGATGACCACATTCAATATCTCCTTGTAGATGGAACCAGACAAATGTCTGGTGATCTTGGACTAGGAGGTAATGATATATTCAATGCATCTAACATAACTGCTTCTGCTCTCACAGATACCAATACACTTAAGATTAGTGGTATTACAAACGATGAGCTACAAACAAGAGTTGTTGTTGTAGACTCTTCTGGTAATACATATTATAAAACTTCAGGAGTGGGGGGCACTGGAGGTACATCTGGTACTAGTGGTAGTTCTGGTACTACAGGTACCAGTGGAACTAGCGGTACTGATGGTAGTTCTGGGACATCTGGTAGCTCTGGTAGTAGTGGATCAAGTGGTACTGATGGAATAAATGGCACTAATGGTACCTCAGGTACTACAGGTACATCGGGCTCTTCAGGAACCACAGGTACATCAGGAACCAGTGGAAGTAGTGGTTCTAGTGGAATTAACGGAACCAATGGTACGTCTGGAACTAGTGGGGTGGATGGAACAAACGGTACTTCAGGAAGCAGTGGTTCTAGTGGAACAACAGGAACTAGCGGCACAACAGGAACTAGTGGTACGTCTGGTATTAACGGTACTAATGGAACTAGTGGTACATCAGGAATCAATGGTACAAACGGAACCTCAGGCACCACTGGTACTTCAGGAACTACAGGAACCTCTGGCACATCAGGCAGCTCTGGATCATCTGGTATAAATGGTGTTAATGGTACAAACGGTACTAGTGGAACCAGCGGATCGTCTGGTATAAATGGAACCAATGGCACTTCAGGTACCACTGGAACAAGTGGAACAAGTGGTGTTAACGGTACCAACGGTACATCTGGTACCACAGGTACAAGTGGAACTTCTGGTCAGAATGGAGTAAATGGTACAAATGGAACTAGTGGCACTAGTGGCACAACAGGTACCTCAGGTACAAGTGGTGTTTCTGTGAATGGCACCAATGGTACTAGTGGTACTAGTGGGACCAGTGGTACAGATGGTGTTGCAGGAACTAACGGAACCAGTGGGACAAGTGGTATTAATGGTACGAATGGTACCAGTGGGACAAGTGGAACAACTGGTACGTCTGGTACAAGTGGAAGCTCTGGCATAAATGGAACTAACGGTACATCAGGAACTAGTGGTACAACTGGTACATCTGGCACTAGCGGTTCTAGTGGCATTAATGGTGTAAACGGAACCAATGGAACTTCTGGTACAACTGGCACAAGTGGTACGAGTGGTACAAGTGGTATACAGGGCACTAATGGTACATCTGGCACCAGTGGCACTAGTGGAATAAACGGAGCAAATGGTACCAATGGTACATCTGGAACATCTGGTAGTAGTGGATCTAGTGGTGTAGATGGTTCTTTTCTTGGAACTAATGGTACAAGCGGAACAAGTGGAACCAGCGGTGTGAATGGTGTTATAGGATCTAACGGTTCTTCTGGCTCTTCTGGAACTTCTGGTACAAGTGGTGTAGATGGTATTGTAGGAAGTAATGGAACAAGTGGTACTAGTGGTACATCAGGTATATCACCAACAGGTCAAATTATATTAACAGCAGCTGGTAGCTGGCCTTCAATAACATCGGGTGCTAACTCTCCAATACAAAGTGAAACAATAACAAATGACGTTAACTTTTATTATGTAGGATTTGCAGATGTTGTTACATCGTATTGTAACTGGGCATTAGCTATGCCTTCAGATTATAATGGAGGCACTATAACAGCTGTGTTCTATTGGGTGGCAGGTGTAGCATCAACAAATAGTGTTGTTTGGGGGTTATCAGCTAGAGCATTTGCTGACAACCAAGCTTTGGATCAAGCATTTGGTACTGTACAAACTGTAACAGATGCTAATCAGGGAAACGATATAGTAAATATATCAGCAGCAACACCAGCTATTACAATTGGGGGAACACCAGCTGCAGGTAACTATGTACAATTTAGAGCGGAAAGACAAGGTGGTGCTGGTGGTGATACATTAGCAGCAATAGCAGAATTATTACAAATAAGAATAACCTACACAAGAGCTTAATAGTATGCTAAATTTTGCACATGGAGCAGTTCAATGGTTAACAACACAGGCATTGAACACAACAATACCTGTCACAGGATTAGGTTTCATTCCTAAAGCAATTAGATTCTATTGGGTGGGTTTGCAATCGAACTCTCCAACAAACCTAAATTCAGAAGCAGTGAATGAAAGAAGGGGTGTTGGATTTGCTTCAAGTACAACATCAAGAGCATGTGTGGGCACATCTTCAATAGATAACTCAGCTGCTGCTGACTGTGGATCTATTTGGTCAAACACACAATGTGTCATCACAGTGGATGCCCTTACAGGTGCTAAAGATGGAGCTTTGGATATTAGTAGTATAGACACAGATGGATTTACATTAATTGTTGATGACGTAACCCCTGCTAACATAACTGTATTTTGGGAAGCATGGGGTGGGGATGATATAAGAAATGTAACAATAGGAGAAATAGCAGAACCAGCAGCAACTGGTATACAGACCTACACAGCCACTGGTTTTCAGGTATCAGCTAGCCAAGCATATCAAGATCAATGTGTAATGTTTGCTGGTGTACAAGCAGTGAGTGCCACTGATGTTGGTGAACAACAAGATTCTGGGCTACATGTAGGATTTCTTACTAGGAATGCGACAGATAATAATATTACAGTGTGTGGAAATTCTGATGATGCTTCAGCAACAATGGACACTGATGGATATAACTTTACAGGTGATTGTATATCCATGATTGTTATTGCTGGTGGAAACCCTAATGCAAGGGCTTCTCTCAGTTCTTGGAATAATAATACATTTCAATTAAACTGGTCACTTCGTACTACAACAAACCGTAGAAGCATCTATATGGCAATTAAAGGAGGATATTGGCAGGCTGGATCTATAACAATAGCAGGTAACACGCTTAACTCAACAGCCACAATAAGTGGGGTTCCTTTTAATATAAAAGGAGTTTCTTTAATAGGTGCTATGAAAACCATAAGTACAGCAGGCACATCCACTGTTCAAGACAGAATTGGATTTGGATCAGGAGTATCACCAACATCTAGAAACTCAGCTGCTGTATTAGATGAGAATGGTACTGCTAACGCTGAAATTGATTTAAGTGTGTATTATGATCAGGTGTTAGTATATCCAAGTGTCACTGGTACACTGCAAACAGCTTATGATATAAGTAGTTTAAGTGCTAATAGTTTAACATTAACAACAGATACAGCAGGTGGTGTTGCAAATGAATGGATTGGATATCTAATATTTGGCGATTTAAAAAGACCTGTTTCTGTAGGACATCCATTTATAGCTTAATTTATGTCATATATTTTTACACATATAAGCACAGATATATTAGATCCTGATATACATGGGTCAGATAAAGAAGTAACTTTTAAGTGTGAGAACTTTCTATACTATGCTCGCTGTTTTGAAGGACAGTTGCAATATGTAAAAGGGGAAAGACCTGATTCTTACCTAAATTGGCCAACACCTCCAACAGAAGCAGAGATAGATGCTCACCATGAACGTAGAAAAATATTCAATCAAGACCATTCTATAGTGCAAGGTTGGATTGATAGTTTATAAAATGTTTTAATTTTAAAATAATAAAAAATGATTGTCAGTTGTGAAGCTACTCCTTGTCCAGTGATACTGAGTGCCACTTGTGTTTTTTACAAGGGAGAGAATCTCATTTACACTGGCATCAATATGAACGACAACTTGCAAACTGCCCTTGAGAAAATCGATGGGAAGTTTCAAGATGTTGGGCTAGGATATATATTTGAGAATGGTATAATTCAACTTAGTCCAGGTCAGCCTGTAAGATTGGGTGGTTCTCTAATGCAGAACACCACAATCAATAGTGCAGGGTATACATTCACTATATCTGGATCAATTCAAAGTGGTGCACATATTACCACTGGGGGTACATCCTCACAATTTGTTAAAGGAGATGGATCTCTAGATTCAACAACATATCAACCTGCAGGTTCATATATTACAGGACTTACAGGGGATGGTATAGCATCTGGTCCAGGTAATGTACCATTGACACTAGCTACTGTAAATGCTAACCCTGGAACTTATGGAAATGCAGTTACAGTTCCTGTAGTTACAGTGAATGCAAAAGGATTGGTTACAAACATCACCCCTATTGCAATATCTATTCCTGCTGATTCAATTGTTCTTGTTGGAGATGTGAGTGCTGTTGGTGTAACTGGTACTAATATTACAGCAACACTAGCCACAGTTAACTCAAATGTATATGGATCAAACACATTCCTGAAGTTTGCAGTTAATGGTAAAGGACTAGTAACCTCTGCCACACCTGTTGTATTAGGAGATTTGACATCTGTTCTTGGGTTTATGCCTGTTCCAGATAGTAGAACTCTGACAATCAATGGATTAACAAAAGATTTAACAGCTGATAGAACCTGGAACGTAGGCACTGTAACCAGTGTACAAGCATCTGTACCACCAGCATTCTCTGTAACATCAGCTCCCATAACATCATTTGGTACAATAAATATTGTAGCTAATGGTGATACATCTCAGTATATAAGAGGTGATGGATCATTAGCAGCTTTTCCTGCAGTATCAACAACATCTGGTACTTCTGGTACTTCTGGTGTAAGTCCGTCAATTACAAACATATATAACTCAGATGGTACACTTACTGGTAATCGTGTGATGAGCCTTGATTCTAAGCGGTTAATATTTAGGGACACTAATGCTACCTTAACTAACTATACATATTCAGTTGGTGTGCCTACGGGTGTGACAGCACCTACTTGGCCATCGTCTTTTGTGTATGAAGGTCAGTATAATATTGTACCTGGAACGGGTCCTCAAATATTCAATACGAGAGTATGGGGAAGAAACACTTCAGCTACAAATAATAATCTTTGGGTTCAAGAAACCTTTGCAGATATTACTTCAGAATCTACTTCCTTTACTAACATTTATAATCAAACATTTTTTACAGGTAGAGGTAGTACATTAGATACATCTACTGCTACCGCTTCTGTAATGCGTGGGATTTGGTCAAATATTGGCCATAGATACGCTGGCTCTCAATCAACAACAGTACAGATTAATACAAATAATATACAAAGCTTTTACAGCACAATTGTTAATTATATTGGGAATGTAAGTAATGCTTATGGATATTTTTCTAGTCTGTCACAAGGTTCTTTAACCACATCGCAAACAAATACATTAACAAACCATTATGCTTTTTATGCAGAAGCAACAATAGGTTCTGCGAGTGGGGGCTCTTCTACTGTTACAAATTACTATGGTTTGTTTCTTAATACCCCAACTGTTGGGGCAACAGGTGTAATCACAAATCGATGGGGAGTATACGCTCCAGACTCCGCAATGAGTCACTACTTAAACGGGAATGTTGTCATTGGTACTACTACACTTGCTGGATATAAGCTAGATGTGTCTGGAACATCAAGATTGGCAAATACACTTTCTTCTGGATTCGGGACAATTATTTCAACCACTCAAACTCAGGCTAATTCTACAGACGTGGGCGATGGTGCTGTATCTGTATCTCATAGTATATCTGCAACATCAGCAACCAATGAACTTGTAATAAGAGCAATGTCATTTGGTAGCAACAACAACCTAACGGGTGGTGGAGCAGTTACCAATCATAGAGTATGGAACGTAGCATCTAGCACTCAAGCGGGAAGTATAACTACAGACCTTGACCAAATATTTATAGAGAGGGGTAATCAAGCTAATGGAACTGTAACAAATAATAGGGCTATACGTGTTAACACAATGCAAGGAACTAATAGGGCTGGGTTTGCCTGTGTTGCATTATCTGGAACCAATAATGTGTATGCACTACTTGGAACTGTTACAATACCTACTGGAAACTGGGGCATTCATCAAACACAGTCTAACTTTAACAACTACTTTGCAGGTAAGATTTTGATTGGCACTACCACTGATCCTGGATTAGGAGTATTGCACGCTGTTGGTGGTTTATCTACAGATTCGCCTGCTGGAGGTACTGCAAGAACATGGAAGCTTGGGCAATATAATGCAACTGCTCCCACTGCCACTGGATATATAGAGGTGGAAGTTAATGGGGTTCTTTATAAACTTTTAGCATCAACTTAAAATAATATATAAAATGGCAAAAACAATTACACCCATTAATGTATGGGTAAACGGACAAAACAAACAAGCAAAGATTTTAGATTCTTATGTAACTAGACTCACACTTAACCAATCTGCTAGATTCTATTGGGCAATTTTTGTAGAGAACACAGATGGCACACAAGGTGAGCAAGTGGCTGAAGGTAATTTGTCTATGGAAGGGGTAGACTATCAATCGTGGGAACAAGACACTTATGCTTGGGATTATATTTCAAGTAAACTTAATTTGACTATTACAGGGGAATTTGTACCGCCTGTACAAGAACAAAATCCTTAAATTAGATAATTTTCAGTACATTTGCTAAAATCTAATATATGGAATTAGTTGAATTAAAGGCTAAAGCCTATGATATCATTAGTCAGATTGAGTATTTACAGAAGCTGTTACAAGAAACTAATCAGCAAATTGCTGTGAAAATTCAAGAACAAGAAGCTATGAAGGGTGGTGAATAACCACCCTTTCTTATTTTATAACATCTATTACATCCTGAGTTGTTATTGATGTGTGACATTCAAACTGTCTGTCTGTTCCCTTATGTATAGGACACCAGTTCCAATCTCCTTTATCAAACTTGAAATTGGGATTGTTCCAACATCCATTGCATACATCTTTCTTCACCACTCTTGTACATGTAAACTCATGATCAGGTTGGGTGAAATTACTAATCATTATCACTTTTTTATCCATAGCCCATGCTAACCAGCTCAATCCTGAGCTTAGTCCTATGAAGAACTCAGAATGATGTATAACATTCATTGTGTTCTCTATAGATGTATCATCTATTTGAAGACAATTATTAAATGGGTTCTTCTCTTTAGATACATTTATCACACCATATCCCTGTTCTACCAGATAATCAATCACTCCCTGCCATCCTTCTTTGGTCCAGAACTTACACCCAGCTGTAGAATTTGTAGCTATGGTGACATATTTACCATATGGATTGTTACCAATTTGGTAACTTATTCTTGGTTTAATCTCTTGATAATCAAGACCTAAGATGTTAGCTGCACACTTTTGGAGGTTTACAGTGTTTGGTAAAGCTGGTTCTCTATCTGCATCATAGAACCAACCAATCTTATACATTGCGTACACATCTGGAATTACATCTCCTGGATTTACAAACTCCAGTTCTGGATAGACGTCCTGGAATAGGAAGTTCTTGAATGTGCTCACTATTACATGGCAGTTGTGTTTCTTTTTAAACTCTAAACAATAAGGTATCCAAGCAATATTATCTCCCAGAGAGTTGCTCTCAAATGCTATGTACACTCTCCTTCCTTCTAGATTCAGAACGTTTTCATATATAAGATCGTTATTCTCCCACACTCTGGTTATCCATCTGGTAAAATAACTTCTGTTTAGTTTCACCCAGCAGTTTGGTCCTATCTCATTAGCATAATACAGAGCTCCTTTATCATCATAAAAACACACCTTGAACTTGTTTACACTTGTTCCTTTGATTTCCAGGAATGGATGTTCAACAAAGTTTTGGGAAATAGTTACATTGCTCTTTGGTTTCTGTCTTGTTATAGGCAAGGTCACTATATACTTATATAACTCATTGTGCCCCATAGCAAAATGATAGGACGTATTGTTGATGGGAACAGTGTAGTCACATATAATTGTATCCAGATCTGTATCAATTGGTTGCAGATATGGAGTGAACATATCCTCATACTGAGGAAGGTTTCTTGCTATAATTGGTAGCTGATGGGAGATTGCTTCTCTCAACACCAATGGATTACATTCCCATGTACTATTGAACATGAATACGTCAGCAGCCTCAAGGAATGTTTCTGTATCATTTCTTTCTCCCCACACTATCACATTCTTTGGAACATCTTTCATTAATGGTTCCCAGTAGTGCTGGAAGTTTGGTGCCTGGTTTCCAACAAAATGAAACATCATGTGTGGGTACTTACGAGCTATTTCTAATCCTTCACCCTGATTCTTACCTGGAGTCCATAGTCCTATATTAACAACATGTTTCTTATCACTACTAAACCCAAGCTTCTGTCTAGCAGCCTGTCTTGTTTCAAATGATACAGGATTGATTTCTATGGGAAACTCCAATACTTGTTTGTAGCTAGGCATGTTTGCAAATGTCTTCAGATGATGGGGGGTACAGAAGGCATATGCTTCTGGGTGGTACATCTTATGTTTGTCTGGTTCAAACCACACATTGTGACAAGTTTCTACAATTCTCCAAGTTCTGTTGTTGTCATATAACTTAGCAAGTAGATCCTGAGGTATATGATTGTAACTATCAAATCCTTCTACTATCTCATCTATATGCACTATATCAATATTATTGTTTTTAATAATATCGATGATCTCATGTTTGTTATCTGATAAGGTGTAAAAATTATTCACCAGTTCTCTTATCTGGTTCTTCTGCACTACATATGCTGGACCATAATCTGTATATTCTACAACAAATATCTCTACGTTGCTGTATTTCTTCAGCACCTGTATACGTTTTAACAGGAATCCAGGCATACCACCTGTAGATAGGTGGGGTGCAAGGAACAGCACTTTCATAGACTTTTTCACTGTCTTTTCCAGTTCATGTATCATTTCGTGCATTACATTGCTCTTTTTCTCACCATGGAAAGCAAACAGATATTCTTTCTTAGCTGGAATCTTAAACCAGCTAGATATCTCTCTAGCTACACCAGTGAAGCCTAACTCATTATATATCTTGTCAATAGTATCAAGTGTACCATTTACATAAACGTATGGAAGTCCTGTAAGTATTTTCTTTTTCCAAAGAAGTATATTTACAATGGTTTCCTCATGGAATGGTGCATAGTATTGAGGATTCTTCATCACCTCAGGATGCTTACACATCCAATACCACTCATCCAGAAACTTTATACAATTAGTATTGGCTACAAAGTATCCAGTTTGTCTGTATTTGGTTCTGACGTATTGGTCTACACCAAACAACTCACATGCTGGAGCTTCTAGTGTCATGGATAAATCGTTCTTATCTTTAGCCGCACCTCTACCATTTGCAAACAAATATTCATATATCCCCTCTGTGAAATATGGATAGTCTACATTCTTTGGATAGAGGGAGAATATATTGTCTATGTATGGAGTGACAACACTATCACTGTCTATATATGCTACAGTGCGAGCATATCCTAATGTATCTTTTACAATAGCTGGGCGTTCTATCAATAGTCTATAAATATCACCATCTAATCTATCAATATAGTCAGATTTACTATTTGCTGACACTCTAGAGAACCAGTATCTAGTGGTAGCCCCATCTATATCAGCATCAAAGTTGATAGTGTACACCACTACGGGAATTTTGCTGAACTTATTTATAGATGCTACACAAGCTTTTGCTGTCTCCAAATAGGAAGATGTTGTACACAGGACATACACCTTATCCACCATACTCTCTAACATGGAATAATATCCATAGTACTCGTTGGTGAATATAGGAGTGAGGAAAGGATATCTCTCCTTCATCACTTCTTTAGTTAAGTCTGGCTGAAGATGGGTTTCATATATATTCCCATATTCCTCCCCATCCTGCTCCATGGTGTATGGAATAGCCACCATACATTCCTTATTCCAATAGCGTATGTTCTTAATAAGCTCCTGGGCTTTGGTGGTTTCTATATGTTCCAGAACATCTCCTAAAATAATAAAGTCGTAGTCCTTATAATCAAAATCGGTGATATCACCAATATAGACATTGTCATATTTCTGTCTCAGCTGAAACTGATTTACATACGGTTCCCATATTTCTATGGCATCCATTCTATATCCCAGATCTCTAAGTAGGTTGGAATATGTTCCTATCCCTGGTCCAACATCAAGTATTCTCTTACTAGTGGGAACGTTCTCAATGAACCACTGCCTCACCTCATCTTTGAAAAAGTTATAACTGTTTGGCATATAGGCAAATGTAGAAAAAATATTTGGTAGTTTCAAATAAAATACATAGTTTTGTTACCTAAGGGTGTACCTTCTACTTAATGCTATATTATGCCCAACAAGGGCATTTAAGTGACTATAATTACATAACACATCATTTCTTTTCGGAGGGAATGGTGTGTTTTTTATTTCCCATATAATGAAGATAAGTAATATAATTAATGTCCTTCTAGCTCTGTTTGTATTGATTCTCCTGTATAAGGCTGAATGTGGCAAGCCTGTTGTTCCAGGTAAGGATATTGTTGTGGGCGGTAAGACGTACGAAGTGATTAAACAAGTGATTGATACTCAATACGTTACAGTAAAAGAAACCAAATACAAAAAAGGAGAAGACATCTATCATGACACTACTATTTATGTATCTGTGCCTGTGCTTGACACTGCACAGATGCAGGAGGCCCTATCGAAGTATTACGCAAAAAACATCTTCCAAGACACCCTAAAGGTGGGTAAGTTTGGACAAATATATATTAAGGATACAGTTCAATATAATAAACTAGCAGGTAGATCAATGTCTGCAGATTTGATGTTCCCCTCAATAACCAACACAACCTTCGTTAAGGAAAAACCAAAAGCACAATTATTCCTAGGTGCTAGAATGGATTACCTACAAGGGGGCTCAGTTCAAAACCCAAGCGTGGGACTGATGCTCAAAACCAAACGTGATAGGTTATATGGAATTTCTGCAGGTGTGTCTCCAAATGGCCAACCTGTTTATGGAGCTAGTTTTTATATTAAACTTTAAAATAAAATGGAAAAAAAGAACTCAATTGTGCCCTCCTTCAGCTTTGAACAGTTTGTAAAAGAACCAGTAAAAGCGTTTCTTCTCATCACCCTGGCTGCTATTGGTTATCTCTATGTAGACTCCAAAGTGCAATATGGTGAACTCATTGAAAAGCAAAGTGCTAAGATTGAAAAGTTGGAATTGAAGATTGATGAGCTCACGGCTCAGCTAAAGAAATCAGACAGCATTGCTGCTGCTACCACTTCTAAACTTATTCTCTTACAAGAACTTGGCAAAATAAAATGAAATACAATTACATTCTAACGGTTGCTTTTCTCTTCACCTCTTGCATGGCAAAGGTGGCTGAGAAAAAAGAAGAGGTTGTTATTAAAACATCGTACGATAGTATTATAATAGCTTCACATAAATTACACGACTCTATTCTTGTGTACATCCCAAAGGTGGATGAGAAGATAGAGAAGCTTGAGAAGGGTATAGTTCACAAGGTGGAAGATTTAGAAAAGGAAAATCAGTCTTTAAAGAAGGAAGCAATGGTTGTAAAAACTGTTGTTGTCAGAGACACCATTTACATCAAGGAGAAAACAAACTTCTGGGGTAAGAAAAAAATTAGCACAGACAGCACACAATCTATAGACTCAACAATTATAGAACATGATTAAGAACTTTTTGTGGAGCCTCTTTTCAGAGGACGGAAAAATTAGCAGTAAGCGTTTCTTTGGAGGAATGGCTGCTACATCTTTATGTGTCACCTTATTGGCTAACAGTTTTAGTCATGGTGATGTTAAACCTTCTGATGTTTTGGTTGAGGCAACAGCAGCATTTGCTGCTCTTTCCCTGGGAATATCTGCATGGCAAACCATAAAAACAAACAAAAATGAATCTGGAGAGGCTTAGAACCAAAATTCCAGCTAACATTCTGGAAGAAATACCGTCTGTAATGGAGAAGTTCAAGATTGACACTCCTCTCAGACTAGCTCATTTCCTGGCACAATGTGCTCATGAATCTGGTAACTTTAGTAAGTTTACAGAGAACCTGAACTATTCTGCAGACGGTTTGCTTAAAGTGTTTCCTAGATACTTCAGGAAAGCTGATGGAACTCCTGACAAAGCTTTGGCTGATGCATATGCACGTAATCCAGAAAAGATTGGATCTAGAGTGTATGGTGGACGCATGGGAAATGGTCCAGAAGCTACGAAAGAGGGGTTCAAATTTAGAGGCAGGGGTGCAATTCAGCTGACAGGCAAGGATAATTATAAAGCATTTGACCAGTTTGTACCTGAAGATTTGATAGCTAGCCCTGAACTGGTGGCATCAAAATATCCATTGCTCTCTGCAGCATGGTTCTGGAATAGTGTAAAGATAAATGCTATTGCAGATAAAGGAACTACAGATGCTGTAGTTACAGAAGTGACTAGAAAGGTGAATGGTGGAACTCACGGACTTGCTGATCGCATATCCAAGTTCAAACTGTTCATAGCTGAACTATCGTAAATTAAAACTCAACAATATGAAAAAGATTAGAGAAGCTGGTGTATTTGGTGTAATAGGGTTTCTTGTAGCAACCCTCTTTCAAATAGCCATTTGGAAAACAGATGAAGGTAGACAATGGATCTACAATGGTGGACAGTGGTTAGTGTTCGCACTTACACCTTTTTACTCCCTGGTTGGTGCAGCCATTATGGTTGGATATATAGGGATTAAGGATAAGTTTTCAGCTAAGGATGATCAAGGGAACAGAATCTATTCTGCTTTCTGGTTGGTAGCTATCTTGTTGGAAATCATTAGTTTACTAATTGCACTTGAAGCAGTGCTTGAGGCATAATGCTGGTTAAACTTGCCATAGCCTTCCTCTTTATTGGGATGAATCTCATCCTAGCATATCATGATGCTGAGCGCATCAAACTCCATTTAAGGATATATCACGGAATAAACACTCTGGTGTATGCATTGCTCCTAGCCCCTGTGTACATATATCTGAAAGATTGGTTCTTTATAATAGGACTGTTATGTTTAAGAAGAGTGGTATTTGATACATCCTTAAACATTATGAGAGGGTTGAGGTTTGATTACATATCATCCTCCACTGGATCTTTAATAGACAAACTCTCCTATAGGTTTCAGGCTAAATATGGATATTTTCCATATTATGGAATTTTTATAATCATCACCATACTATCAATTATATTGTAATGGCAAAATCAAAATCATCAGGAGAGTCCAGAAAGATATCTTTTGGTAAAAGAAAAAAGGGCAAAGCTACCAAGACCAAAGGTCCAAAAGACAAAGCTGTATCTAAATACAGAGGTCAAGGAAAATAATCAATTTGATTATACTAAATTTAATTAACTCTGTTAATCGAATTTATTATAGCTCATTGCTAATCAAATATTAATGTATAGATTTGTAAACTTATGGCTATAATACCTAAACAAATAGGCTGGAGCCAGGAGTCTAATCTCCTGTGGGAACTTCTTAGGAAGACTGATAGACTTATTGGTGTAACTTCTAATGTAAACACTAATGTCAACGTAGACAGTGCTATTACATTTGCTCCTTCCACATCACAGGATGCCTTTGGTAGGCTTAGAGTTTCAGAACCTCTTACAATGTTTGATTCTAGCCATAGGTTTGATGATAATGATCTTTGGTCTACAGCCACTGCTACAAGCGGTGCAGCTGTATTTAATGCTAATCAAGGACTTGTAGATCTAAATGTTACAGCTGCTTCTGGATCTTCTGTTACAAGAGAAACAATCAAGGTGTTTGCTTATCAACCAGGTAAATCACTCCTGGTGATGAACACATTTGTAATGAGTGCTCCTAAAGCAGGTCTTACACAACGTGTTGGATATTATGGAGTTGAAAATGGATTCTATCTGGAACAAGCAAATAGTGACATAGCTTTTGTGAAAAGAAGCTATGTAACAGGATCTGTTGTAAATACACCAGTTTTACAAGCTGATTGGAATGTAGATAAGCTTGATGGTAACGGTCCTTCAGGACTTACACTTGATCTCACCAAGGCTCAGATACTTTGGATGGATTTAGAGTGGTTGGGTGTAGGATCTGTACGTATAGGATTTGTAATAAACGGACAGTTTATTTTATGCCATACGTTCCAACATGCTAACATCATCACTAGCACATATATTACAAGTGCATCATTACCTCTGCGTTACGAGATATTCAACACAGCTGGTACATCTGGAGCTAGTACATTGAAACAAATTTGTTCTACAGTGATTTCTGAGGGTGGTTATGAACTTAGAGGTGCACAGTTGTCTGCTGGCACATCTATTGTTGCACCAAGAACCTTTGCTTTACCAGGAACCTACTACCCTATTGTATCAATAAGACTTAAATCTACAAGACTAGATGCTATTGCAATTGCAACAGCTGTTTCTATTTTAGGACTAGGTAATGGTAAAAATTACCAGTGGAGAGTGGTGAATGGTGGTGTTACAACCACTGGAGGATCATGGTTAACTGCAGCAGCTGATTCTTCCGTAGAATATAATATTACAGCCACTTCTGCATCAGGAGGAAGAGTGTTAGCTAGTGGATTTGTTAATTCATCTAACCAAGGATCTCCTTCAATTAATATTCTCAAGGAAGCTCTTTTTGCTAATCAGCTTGAAAGAAATGGGTTAACAGGCACACCTTACGAGATTGTAGTAGAAATGGCTGTAGCCACAACATCTGGTGGTGAGGGTGCATATGCTTCTATAGATTGGGAAGAAATCAGTAGATAATAAATTTAATATATCATGTCAGTACCAAATAGACAAATAGGATGGAGTAATGAGGCTAATCTGCTTTATCAAATATCTAAGCAATTGGATCAATTGATTAAGGTGACAGCAGCATTGTCTACCACTACCACCACAACAACAGCAGCTCCATAGAGCAAACATAAAACCAACAACATCTACATATATGAGGGACTTAAAATTTATCTGTGAAGAATGGAAAATTATTCCAGAATTTGATGGATATGAAGTTAGTAGTCTAGGTAATGTTAGAGGCATAAACAGACTTAGAAAAGGTAAAAATGGACTATGTTTGCTAAAAGGAAAAGATTTAAAACAATCTTTTAATAAAAAAGGATATCCTGAGGTAAGGTTTCGTAAAGAAGGTTGTCACACTAGACTAGTTCATAAACTTGTGGCTAGTGCCTTTCTGACAAAACCTGAAGGTTGTACCCAGATTAACCATATTAATGGTGTAAAAACAGATAATAGGTTAGAAAACTTGGAGTGGGTTACTCAATCAGAAAATCAACTACATGCCTATAAACTTGGTTTACAACCTAGTAGAGCTGGTGAAGGAAATGGTAGAGCAAAACTTAATGATGAAAAGGTTACTGCTTTAAAAGAATTATATAATTCAGGAAAAAGTATAAAAGAGATTTCTAAAATAACAAACATAAATTTATATACTGTAAGACAAATTATTTATGGACAAACTTGGAAATCAAACACTACCAAAGTAGTTAGAAGAGATGAAAGATTTAAACCAACTATATAATGAGTAAAGAACTAAAATTCGTGACCGCCCAGCCCGATGATAACTATTACATCTGGCAAGTGCACATGTGGCTAGAAAGTCTGAAAACGCTTGGACATTCTGACAAAGCTATTGTTCTTGTTTTCACTCCCAACTTCAGAGAAAGGAATCAGGAATGGAAAAAGGTTGCTGACCTCTATCCAGAAGCTGAGTTCTTTTATGTAAAGGATGAGGATGAGATTAGCCAGATGCTCAAGGTTTACATTCCTGTATTACGTCCTTATTCTCTGATGAAATACTTCCAGGCTAATCCAGATATGGTGAATAAGGCAGTGTTTTATTGTGATAGTGATGTGGTGTTTACAGAGAACTTCAATGTAGATGCTTATCTGGAAGATGATGTATGCTATCTATCAGATACAAACAGTTATATAAGTGCCTCATATTTTGACAGCAAGGTGAAGGATGTACTTCCTGACAAGCTGAAAGAATATAAAACCAGGGATGTGCTGGCAGAAGTGACCAGCATGATTGGTATAACAAGAGAGATTTGTGAGCGCAATGAGGAAAATTCAGGCGGTGCACAGTATCTCCTGAAAAATATAGGTGCAAGTTTCTGGGAAAAGGTGTTGGGTGATTGCTTAATCATCAGAACCTATCTCAGAAATATAAATAAAGATTACTTCGAGAACGAGAGTAAAGGATATCAATCTTGGTGTGCGGACATGTGGGCTGTTCTCTGGAACCTCTGGTTGAGGGAACAAGAGACAAAGGTGATTCCAGAACTGGAATTTGCATGGAGCTCAGATCATATATCCAGACTTGAGAGAGTGGGCATCCTGCACAATGCAGGAATTGTAGGAGATAGTCAGGGTGACATTCCTACATTCTACAAGGGTAAATACCACACAGGGGATAATCCTTTTAAAGACCCACACATCTACGAGGTGCTTGATAGTGAGAAGAGTAGGACACTCTGCAACCACTACTACTTAAAACAATTATTCAACATTAAAAACAAATACAATTTAGATTATGGCCACAATTAACAAACGCCCTCTCAAAGCTTATGTACGCTTTGATGGTTCTGGGAGAGTAGTTCCCAGCAGCCTGATCCTCAGAAGGAAGAAGCCTAAGGTGGGAAATTGGACAGAGATTCCAGCATATGAGTGCTGCAATGAAACCACTACCACCACTACTAGCACTAGCACTAGCACTAGCACAACAACTACCACTACCACAGCAGGTCCACTATAAAATCTGACAAATCGTGAGTAATAAAAGGGATTTAAAAGCGTACGTTAGGTATGATGTTTTAAAAAGAGCCGTCCCTGGAAGTAATATTTTTAGCAAATATATACCAAAGATTGGTGACTGGGAAGAGATACCAGCATACAAGTGTTGTACTACTAACACCACCACTGCTGCGCCTATTCCTTTTATAAGTGTATGGAGAACTACATCTCCTGATGAATCTGTCACCCTTCCATATAATTTGGGTGGTGTATATGTTGGAACTATTGATTGGGGTGATGGAACTGTTACAGCAAATTCATATGCTAACAGAACACACACGTATGCTGTCCCTGGTGACTACACCATCACTATATCAGGAACCACTAGAGGGTGGTCTTTTGATGTTCATGGAGGAGACCCAACCAAGATGATAAGTGTATCTCAATGGGGTAATAGATTCAGATTAGGTAATGACGGTGGTTATTTTAGTGGATGTTCAAATTTAGATTTAAGTGGTGTCACCGATATACTAGACCTAACTGCTGCTAGTAATTTATCTTTTATGTTTTTTGGTTGTTCATCATTAACAACAGTGAACAGGATAAATGAGTGGAATGTTAGTAATGTCACTAATATGGAGGGTGTCTTTTATGATGCTACTCAGTTCAATCAGAATATAAGTGGGTGGAACACTTCTAGTGTCACCAATATGACATCTATGTTCCGAAATGCTTCATTGTTTAATCAAAACATTGGTGGATGGGATACATCTAGTGTCACAACCATGGAATCAATGTTTTTGGATGCAAGCAGTTTTAATCAAGATGTAAGTGGTTGGGACACATCAAGTGTGTTAAACATGAGACAAATGTTTGACAATTCAATCTTCAATCAACCGATAGGAATTTGGGATGTCAGTAATGTCACCAACATGAGTTTGATGTTCAACAGTACACCCTTCAACCAAAGTATTGGTGTATGGAACACTGTTGATGTTACAAACATGTCTGGCATGTTTAGTAATACACCTTTTAATCAGAATATAAGTGGATGGGATGTTAGCAATGTCTTTAATATGGGACAAATGTTTCAAAACGCAACAGCATTCAATCAAGATTTAAGTGGATGGTGTGTAACAAACATTCCTTCAACACCTACAGATTTTGCTACAGGTGCAACAGCGTGGGTGTTACCTAAACCAGTGTGGGGAACATGTCCTCCATAATAATTAAAACAAAAAGCAGTGGCAAATAAAACAGATTTAAAAGCCTATTTGAAATATGATGGATCTGGCAAGATGATTCCTGGTAGTCTCATCTTGAGTAGATCTAAACCTAAAGTGGGTGATTGGTCAGAAATTGATGCCTATAAATGTTGCAATGGACCAGCACCAACAATTTGCTCTAATTTCTGGATTAATCAAACAGTTAATTCAGAAAGTGCAGATACTCTTTATGCTTTAGGATCTGCAATAGACTCCAATTGTAATTCATTCATGTTGATGGTTGACTATTGGCTAAGTCCAAACAATCCCAACCAAAACTCTTATGTAAACTCTTTATTACAAAAGTTTAACGATGCTGGTGAGTTAGTTTGGAGTAGAACGTTTGATTTTGCAGAGAACGGTACAAGTCTATATATAGAAACTGAAACTATTGCTATAGATAAAGAGGATAATCCAATTTGTTTTTTTACTGTTTATGGTGGAGAACTTGATATTCTTACTACAACTGCTATTACAAAATTTGATAACGATGGCAATGAGTTGTGGTCTATTGTTTTAGATAGATCTGTTTATAGTGCTAATATAGAATATGTTGAAAGTGTAGCATTTGATGCAGCTAATAACATGTATGTTTCTTTTCTTATTCAACCTCTTGGTGGTATTGGTAATAATATTGTAATTGTTAGAAAAATTAGTCCAGCAGGCGTAGTGTTAGCATCAAAAACTGTAACATTTATCGATAATGTTTTTAGCCCTTTAATAAATGTAAATTCTGCTGGGGAGGTATATTTAGTTTGTACCACTCCAGATACTGATAAAAGTTATATTGTAAAATTAGACTCCTCATTAATTGAGATTTGGAATAAAAGTTTTTCAGCAGGTAATCTTTCAGGTGCATATGGTATTGCGTTTGATAAAGATGAGAATATAGTGCTTCAAATAGGAAATGGGGCCAACCAATCATATTATTCTAACCCTTTATATGGAGCATACATAAAGATGTCTCCCGAAGGAAATGTTATTTGGACTACTAAAATAAGCAACATCAATACTATATATGGTAATGAGTATGTTCTAGGAACCTTTCAACTTAATTCTGATGGTGATGGAAATATTTATATATCCTCATATCTTCCAAATACACCAATTCCAGGATACACTTTAACTTATAGTAGTTCTCCGTTAATAATAGCTAAGCTATTATCAAATGGATCTTTTGAATGGGCGTATATAATAGAAAGTCCTAATGATATAGCTGGTTATTTTTGGGGAAGCCCTATAGTGGGAAATTTGGTGAACAACTCTCTTGTTCTTGCATTCTATGATAACACTGATCCGTATAATGCTCAGCTTTTCAAACTCCCATTAACTCCTGTGGCTGATGGTGTATACGGTAGTTACAAATTTACAGACATCACTAACTTGTGGACAACATCAAGTCCCACACCTACATTTATTGATAGTGTAGCAAATTATTATGATGTACCCACAACTGTAATACCAATAACCTATCTAACATTTGAAGGAACCTACACAACAATAAACACACCATTATGAGTAATAGAAGAGACCTTAAATCTTATATTAGATATGACGGATCTGGTAGAGTGATTCCAGGAAGTAATATTCTTAATAGGTTTAAGCCAGGTGTAGGCAATTGGAAAGAAATTAATACTTACGAATGTTGCAACCCCTTACCTCTACCCTCAAACTGTATTGAGTTTGTTGTAGACACTACAGAGGGTACATTCTTTGGTTTTAGTTTTACCACTACAGGACCTATCAACTTCACTGTTGATTGGGGTGATGGTACTACACATGTAGACGCAGGATTTGGTGGATATGATTATGAAGAACATACTTTTCCAGAGTCTGATACCCAGTACACTGTTAGAGTGTGCTTTGATGATATAAATAGTGTTATTGAATTTACCTCTTCACCTGATTAAACTTAAAACATGGCACAAATAGTATCAATAACAGGCTTACAGAATCTTGTAAACCTACAAAGAATTTATATAGATTGGAATAGTTTTCAATCTGTTAATTTGTCCAATCTTCCTAATCTAGTAGAGGTTGACATTAGTGACTGTGATATTCCTGGAACTAACACTAGCAGTTTAACATCTGTTAACTTTTCAGGATCTACAGCCATTCAGCAACTTCGTCTTGATGATAGCAACTTCTCTGGAGGAGTTCCTAATTTATCAGCGCTCACTGCTCTTGAAACATTAGACTTAGACCAATGTGATATTTCTGGTGTATTAGATCTTTCTGGACTTACATCTTTGATTAATTTAGACGTGTCTGGAAATCTAGCAATGACATCAGTGGTAATAGCTGATTCACAACCTATTACAGACTTTAATGGAATTGAGTGTGCTTTAACAGAAACAGCTGTAGATGACATTCTTGTTGTATTAAGCAACAATGGTCAGGCAGGTGGAAATGTTGATCTTTCTGAGGGAACAAGCGCTCCTCCAAGTGCTACAGGACTAGCTGCAAAAGCTGTTCTTGAGGGCAATGGATGGGTAGTGAATGTAAATTAATAAACTAACAAAATGGCAAAATCATTATTTCCTTCAGAGATGTTGAACAGTGGAGCTGGTGAAATGACGCTTGAAGGCATTGCTGGAAAGCTCACCTACTTCCATGAGCAATTGCATCTATTACATTGGAACACAACTAGTTATGCAGAACACCAAGCTCTTGGAGGATTGTATGATTATGTACATGACTTTAAAGATGGGGTAGTTGAGAAGCTTATGGGCTATACAGGTAAACGTCCTGCACCTTATAAAATAGAACCTCTAATAAACTGTACAGGAAATGAATGTGTGGCAAATCTTTTATCTTTTGCATCTAGTTTAAAAAGCTATGCAGAGAGTAATGGCTATCACGACATATCAAACCTCGCTGATTCTCTCTCTGGAGAAGCTGCAAAAACCAAATATCTATTAACTCTTAGTTAATGCAATTACACAGAAAGTTCTTTCCTCCTGTAATGCAGGATAACGAACTAGCATATTTCTCTCATCTACAGGGTGTAATAGACTCTGTAGATGAGCTTTCAATATTGGAAGTGACAAAGCACCCTAATGCATACCATTTTAGGCTTGCTCCCTCCCTTCCAAAATACAACCAATTATTGCTGGAAGAAATATTAAAACTCCATAACCTATTACAAATTAAATTGAATTTGTCAAAGAGCATAAAAAGCTCAGCAACAATTGTTTTTGAAATAGAAATATGAAAAACCTAATACTTATTGTATTATTAATTGCTTTACCGTTTTCCTGTCAAAAGGAACCTAGTAGAGTTATTTATCCTCCAGAAATTTGTAACTTTGGAGAATTGGATAATGCTGTATATCCCAGAGAGGAGTTTGAACTTGCCAGATCTGGATCTGTACGTATAAAAGATTCAGATAGAGATGGGGTGGCTGATAATATAGATAACTGTCCCAGAAAAGCCAATGCTGACCAAAAGGACAGTGATGGAGATGGTATAGGAGATGTCTGTGACAGCTCTCCTTTCTCTGTACCAGTGACAACACAGGGTGTAATTCTTCTAGATTTTGATGGGTATTATTTAAATAGTCCATCCTGGAACAATGGTATTCCTATTCAGTGTCAGCCTAGTGGTCTCTATCCAGCAGATGTACAAACAATATTAGATAGTGTATCCAAAGACTACAATAGATTCAATCTTATTGTCACTACAGATGAGAACGTATACAATGCTGCCAATAGATATAAAAGAATGAGGATCGTTGTTACAACATCGAGTGAGATATATCCAGGGGTGGCAGGTATAGCATATAGAGGAAGTATGTTCTGGGGAAGCGAAACTCCAGGATTTGTATTCTCCAACACCATGTCATTTAATCCATTGAGAATCAGAGTGACTGTTTCCCATGAATCTGGACATACAATAGGCTTACAACATCAGGCCCAATATGACGCAAACTGCAATCTACTATATACATATAAACCATGTGACTACCTATCTGGACCTATAATGGGATCTATAGGAGGTAATTGTCTTCCTCTCTGGTGGGTGGGACCAACTCCTACAGCATGTACAGATATACAGAATGACAGTGCTATAATTAAGGCTAATGTAGGGGTAAAATAAATTTGGTGAATTCATAAAAATTACATACATTCGCTCCTAAAACCAAAAATTTAGTATATGGAAATTGTAAAAGACGAACAAACACAGCAACCCAGCTATGACCCAAACAAGAAGTATACATGGTCACAGGATGATCTATTTGTCGTATCTGGAGGTGAATTTGGTGTATTATTAAACGCTCTTCGTGCTGTCCTAAACACTCCAGAATCCCAGAGAATCCTTCTAGCTGACAAGGCTAATCAAATTGTTGAACAAGCCCTGGCTAGAGCTGTAGAAAATGGTGTTGTTAAGGAAGTTCCTGAAGAAGATAAAAGCTCATTATAATGGCAAAGGAAATGATCAAACGCAAAGATGGAAGTGTTTCTCAGAGAGGTCTCTGGGATAACTTGAGAAGCAAAGCTGCTAAAAATAAAGCAACTGGTGCTAAACCTAAGGCTCCTAGTAAAGCCATGTTATCTCAGGAGAAAAAGATCAAAGCTAAAGGAAAATGATATTAGCTATTAGTAGTGAAAGTAAACAAAAATACTTCTCTGAGAAACAAAAAGGAGGAGTTATTTACAAAATTACTAATGGGATAGATGGTAAGTTTTATATAGGGAGTACAAACAATTTAATAAAAAGGTATTACACCCATGTAAATCATATAAGAACTGGTAAGAATAGTTGTGTAAAACTAATCAGAGCAGTTAATAAACATGGAGAGAACCACTTTAAGTTTGAGATTGTTTGTGAATGTCCTACTGAAGAGATTCTTAAAACAGAACAAGAATATATTGACAATCTAAAGCCACACTATAATGTAGCTAAGATTGCTGGTAGTAATCTTGGGATAAAGAGAACTGAAGAAACAAAGCTTAAAAAGTCAGCTTCTCAGAAGGAAAACTGGAAAGATGAAACCTATAGGACTAAACACCTAGAGAACTTATCAAAGAACTGGAAGGCTGGGGCTAATCATAGAATGGCTAAGCTTACAGAAGAACAGGTCATTGAGATTAAGAAACAACTAGCAACTGGTCTTCTTCCTAAACAGGTTGCAGATAGTTTAAAAGTAAGTTATCACTCTGTAAAAGATATCCACAGAGGAAAAACTTGGAAACATATTAAAATTTAAAACCAACAAACATGAGACATGTAGTAAAAGCATGGGAAAAGTTACCTTTAAACCATGCAGAAAAAGAAAGGAAGTTTTTTATTGAAATTGACAATGCAGAAGATGTAAAAGGTGTTGCTCCAGTAGTTAAATTTACTATTCAGAGTGACCCTATTAGTGAAGTGGGAGTAAATGGATGTCAAGCTGTAGACATGTTAGAATATGTAAAATGTCTATTTGAAAGTCTTAACGAAGCTTTTCCTTGTAGAGAGAATGCTCTTACAATTACTAAGATTGAAGAAGCAATTCATTGGCAGGAAGCTAGGACTAAAAATAGAATTCTTCGTAATGTTGAAGGTAAAAATGAGGCATAAATGAAACGTGCTAACAAAGGCTCAGGTAAGAAACCTACAGCTCAAATGCTCAAGCAAGAGCGTAAAATTAAGGCTGCTTCCAAGAAGAAATGAAATTCTGTGGCATCCATATAATAGAATTAGATAAAGACGGATTATGTTCAATTTGTTTGATAGAATCACAGAAGTAATGGCAACAATCAAGAAATACTTGACAACTGCTCCCAGGATGCGTAATGTTACACCTGTTCCTAATGGTCCATTGGTTAAGAAATCAGGTCCTGAGAAAGGATCTACACTTAAATCTGGTGGTAAGGTAAAGGTGAAAGCTGGTGGTGAAGACCACGTAGTTTATAAAGCTTCCAAAAAGAGTAGTAAAGCTAACAAAGGAGACATAGTTGTAAACCATCCTACCAAAGACAAGGGTAAATGGGACACCATCAACCTTACAAAGAAGGCTAAATCTAAAACCGTAAAAGAGGGTGTAGCTGCTACAAAGAAATGGCACAAAGACAATCCTGATTATAAATACAAAAAGTCTAAATAATGGCAAAAGCAAGCAAAGCTAAAAACATCTCAGCAGGTGTTGGTGGCAAAGGAAAGAAAGCTCCTATGGTAGATCCTAAAGGTGCTTGGACTAAGGTTCAGCAAAGAACTATTGGTAGCAAGAGTAAAAAGAAATAACCATGGCAGAGAAGTGGATACAGAAGGCTACAGCCTCTATTAAGCGTAGAGGAACAGAAGGTAAATGCACTCCTATCACCAAACCTGGATGCACTGGTAGAGCTAAAGCTCTTGCCAAAACCTTCAAGAAAATGGCTAAAGCTCGTAAGGGTAAATGATAATATTTGAACCATCAAACCGTGTGGAAGTTAGTACACCAAAAGGTGATGGTATTATCTGGCTAGTTACAGATTATGGTCATGAAACTAACACAATATATACAGTGATTATAAATGACACTGGTGAAATGTGGCAGCTTAGACATAAAGATATCATTGTAAAGAACAATATAACATTTGGTAGAAATGGCAACGGTTAAAAAGGTAATGAAATCTGGTGGTAAAACACCAGCTTGGCAAAGATCAGAAGGCAAGAACCCTGAAGGGGGCTTGAATGCTAAAGGTGTAGCAAGCTATAGAGCTGCTAATCCAGGATCTAAACTTAAAACTGCTGTCACCACCAAACCTTCTAAGTTAAAGAAAGGTAGCAAAGCTGCTAAAAGGCGTAAATCATTTTGTGCTAGGATGTCTGGAATGAAGAAAAGATTAACATCTGCCAAAACTGCCAACGATCCAAATAGCAGGATTAATAAAAGTTTGAGGAAGTGGAACTGTTGAGTGTAAAAAGAGACTGGGGTAGAGTTCCAAAAGCTCCTGATGAAGCAGGTAGATATAAATGTAGCAAGTGTAAAGAATGGAAAGATCCTTCTGAGTTTAATAAGAATACTAAGCAGAAGACTGGATTAAGTTATGCTTGTAGAGAATGTATGAGAGTGGCTACCAGAAAATGGAATCTACCTGCAAAATATAACATCACATCAGAGAGATTTGACGAGATGTTAAAAGAACAAGATTACAAATGTGCATGTTGTGGGGTAAAACTTGATGAAACAGGCAAACAACATAATAGAGCACATATAGATCACAATCACATTACTGGAGAGGTTAGGGAAATTCTCTGTGGAAATTGTAACCTAGCTGCTGGTAAGGTAAAAGATAGTTCAGAAATAGCTAGAAAACTAGCTGATTATTTAAAAAAATGGAATTGTTGATATGAAAAAGACTATTAAGAAAGTAAGAAAGTATGGTGAAGGTGGTGATGTTCCCTGCCCTCCAGGTGGTGGTGGAAAATGCAGACCCATGGGTGGCATACGTTTAGGGGGTTATAAGAGTGAATCTTATAAACCAGGTAAGGTTCCTAGAATGAGTAAAAAGGAAGAAGCTGAAGCAGAGAAAACCTATAGGGTGGAACAGAGACTCAAAACTTCTGGTAAAAGAACAGAACCACATTCAACAGCTCCTGGTGTAAGAGATATGAAAAAAGGCACTCAAGACTTCTTTGGTCGTGATAGGCGTGAAACTGAGGCCAAACATGGCAAGAAGGTGATGAAGAAAGCTAAGATGGGTAAGAAGGTGGTTAAAAAATCTAAAAAGAAATAATCATGCCAACTGTTAAAAAAATTAAGAAAGCTCAAGACGGTACAGTTAAACCCACTTATAAGAATCTAAGAATGGGCGTAGCTAATAAAAGAATAGCTGAAGGAAACTATCCTAAAGATGGTTATGGTGCTTCTAAAGAGGATAGTGCAGCATATAGATTTGGATTTAGCAGAGGTTTGAAAGGAGAAAAAGAATATCCTGGTGAAGGACCTCTTCAAAAAATGGGAAGATGGGAAGGACAAAATGTTAATAAAAAGAAAAAAACTATGAAAAGTGGTGGTAAATTAAAAGCTGTAAATTCTTCTAAGAACCCTGGACTTGCTAAACTTCCTAAGCCTGTTAGAAACAAGATGGGTTATCAGAAAGATGGTGGTAAATCATTCCCTGATTTGACAGGTGATGGTAAAGTGACTAAAGCTGACATTCTTAAAGGACGTGGTGTTATTAAGAATGGTGGCAAAATGAAAGCCAAGGGTGGAATGAAAATAGGTAAATGTAAATACGGTTGTAAATAATGAAATCAGGTAAACCTAAGAAGGCTCCTAAGGTGCACAACCCTAGGCCCAAAGACAATTATATGAAAGAAGCTGATACAAAGCTTAGGCTAAAGAGTCCTCAATGGCCCATGAAACAGAAGCGTCTTTCCAAATAAAAAAGAAGCCCTCAATTAGAGGGCTTTTTTATTCCCCAGAAATATAGATCTTTTGAGGATGTGTTCACTTTAAATTCGTATTCTGAAAATATATCATCTACATTAATAGCATCTCTTACATCCTTCTCTGTTAGATTCTTATAATAATCTGCCCAATCATCTTTTAAAAGAGGAGCACTCCCTCTGTCATGGGTTCTTGTTCCATGTTCTGGTCTACCTGTTGTAGCACATGTAAACAGAAACATTCCTCCAGGGCGTAACATTCTCACTATATTCATTAATGTTTTTCCATAGAACATGTCATGTTCAAAACACTCTGTTGATATAATTGTATCAAAAGATTGATCAGGAGCATCAAACTCATGACCTTTAGAAACCACATTTACATTTGGTCCCTCATCTATATCTATTCCAGTGTAGGATGATTCAGAGAATAACCACTTGTTATTACCGTTTACATCGAGCGATCCTACATCCAGCACCTTTACATTGTTGAAACTAGAGGGATGTTTTTCTGATACGTATTTACAAAAATCTTTTTGTTCTTGATGTGCCATGGTAGTTAATTATGAACGAATAACACTTTATTTATTTTTACTATTCGTTGTTCTGGAAACTTTTGTTTAAAATGCTCTACAAACCAACCGTCAGCAGCAAAATCTGTTCCCAGTTTGATTTGTTGAGCTAGATCTCTGTGTGTAGCAAATGCACCCATATCAATCTGTCCTCCTGCTGGTACACATTTAAAATATGTATATCCATAATGAGAATGCACCATATCCCAATACACCATTCCCACCTTCACCTCACATAGAGGTCTGATTTCTGCTACAAAATTAGGAGTGTAATAGTTGTCATCACCAGTCATGATGATGTATTCAGCTGTGCTCATTTGCTTACCGATCTCCCTGGGTGTATGTCCCCAATCATTATATCTCTTATCTGTAACTGTATGTCTTATTCTGGGATCGTTAAATCTATTGATAATTCCCAATATTTCATCTAGATGGTCTGTACCATCAATAATAACATTAGCTCCCCAGTGCCCATCGGTTTGGGCAACTAGGGATGCTAACATGCATGCAAGAGGAGCAGGTCTATGATAAGTTGGAATTATAAACTCTACTAACATATTCTTTGAATAGTTTTACGTAATCTTGTTGCCACCTTGGTTTTAATTGCACTTCTCCTGTAGGAATCTTTCCTTTAGATCTGAGAAGTTCTACATGAGCAGAGTGTCTTTGTATAACATTTGGTCTTGTTTCATTATCTGTACCCATACCACTCATATGGTAACCACGTCCTCCCCACATATAAAACCAGCTAGCCTCATCATTAGGTGGACTAGCAAACAGTCTTCCACCATTATTGTACATTCTTTCTACAAAGGTCATATCATATCCAGCATTCTCAATTGGATGACCACCAATAGCTTCCCAAGCAGATTTTCTGAACACTATCCCTGAGTTACCTATCCATGTAATACCTGTAATATTAGGATGGTTATAGAACACACCAGGATTCCAATGTAGTATATTTACATCATCTGTAAAATACTTGGCTACATTCTTTAAATGCCAAGGCATAGCTACATCATCATCATCCCACTGACATATAATTTCTCCTTTACACTGAACTGTGGCAAAGTTTTCCTTATCTCCAATAGTAGGAAAGGTTTCATCTAGGTTGAATATTCTCACCTGAGGATGATCAAATATGAGCTTTTGCATGGGGTAGTCATTGACTATCACCAGCTCACACTTATCAGCTGGATAGTCCTGTAACAGGAAAGAGTTCAAGGATTCCTCCAAGAACTCCACCCTGCCATAGGTAATCATTTTACATGATATAAATGGATATTCCATTATCCAATGCTTGTAAGTTCGAAGAAACGTTGTGCATCTTCTGGTTCCAGATAAATCTCAGATTGAAATGTGTTCTTCTGACGCTTCATTCCTTTCACCTTGTTGGTTCTAGGATCTACATCTGGAACTTCTTGAGCTCTCTCATGTAAATCATCTAGAAGGATAAGCACTCTACCATCTTCAATAGTGAGAGATCTAACAACCTTCTCCATATTAAAGCTGTCCCTGAACTCATTGTACACAGGATTCTCTGGTGTGCCCGATTTTAATTCTTTTCTTGTGTAGAAAAACTGATTCTTCATTGTATTTCGTATTTGATTTTTAATTTATCACGCCTTCTGTTAATTTCTGGATATTTGTACATATCTCTTTCAACATTATCGTGCTCTTCCAATGTCAAAAGTATGATATTTTCTTCATCCAGAGCTGCCTGAGGATATTTTTCTTTTGGAAGAATATGATGAAAGAACACTGTCAGAGGCTCTTTACCCAAATAATCCATGCTCACCTGTGAATAATGTAGCCTTTTTCTCCAAATTTGTAAGAAAAACTCCTGCATTTCGGAAATTTGTCGAATTACCTCTTCAGATTTGTCAAGTTTTTTGCTCAATAAACTTGACTTTTTAGCCATTTGTTTTCTAGGTTTGTGCTTAAAACAATAATCTCCCTCACAATTGTGACTACAAGTTTTACATTTATTCATTTCACCTTGTTGTAAGTTTTGAATTTAGATTTAGTGTTGTACATGTCAATTAAGAAGTTAATCTTCTCCTTCCACTCACTCACTTGTTTCTTCTTTCTCTTGTCCAGTTTCTCTCCCTGCTCAAATAAACTCTCTATTTCTTCATGTAGTTCAGGTAGGCTGAGATATTGTTTATTGAATAAATTGAGTTCATCTTCCTCAATGTCAAGGATAATTTTACTCTTCATCGTTTAATCTATATTGTTTTTCCATTAAGAATAATAATAGATATTCATCCTGCATATGCCCTGTCTGATAGTCAGATGGTATGTAATACCACAAAATGGCTTCTAGCCAATCATCAGGAATATCTTTAAGTAGGACATATTCCTGGATGACATTATTCCATCTGTAATAATACTGCCTAATCAGAGAGAACGGATGGTCCTCCATGAACATGTAGAAATGTGTAATGGTGTCTGGTTCTCCTCTATATCCATAATGGACATAATCTAGACCACCATCTATCATAGCATTACCACACTTGCAATATTTGAAATCATGCCTGTAATAGCTCTGTATATTGTCTCCACAGAGATTGCAATGAATTGAGTTGTAGAACAGATGTTTCATTTTAATCCAGTTGAGCCAAACCCACCTTCTCCTCTTTCTGAGTCAGAGAGCTCGTCCACTTCTTCAAATTGCACATTCAGGTTCTTCTCAAAATAGATTTGAGCAACCCTCTCTCCCACCTCATAAGGAAATGGATAGGTCCAGGCGTTATCAGTGATGTTAGTAAATACAGCCATCCATTCACCCCTATAGTCACTATCGATTATACCTATAGAATTGCCAAGCATCCAATACTGCTTTGACAAATTACTTCTGGGTACAATTATTCCATGATAGCCCTTAGGGATTTCTGTGGCAAACCCAAGCTTAACTGTACGCTTGCGTGGATTCTTTTCATCATATACAATCTCACTAGCGTATACATCATAGCACGCAGCATGCAAGCTACCCTTTACAGGTAGCTTTGCATTGGTGCGCATCTTTTTAAATTTCACTTTCAACATGTTCTTCTACGGGGATTTCAGTGTTCTTAATCTTGTTAACTATCTCAGTTTTGATGGTATTGAAGAATTCAGGATTGTCCATCAACATACTCTTGAACTGCTCAATGTCATACTTCTCTTCATTGAATGTAATGGTCTTGCCCCACTTCTTAATAAGGGCATACTCATTACCCATTTCCATAATCTCAGCTAGCTTATCAATACCCTGACCAAACACAATCTCAAATGATGACATCTTGTAGGGAGGGCTCATCTTGTTCTTAGTAGCCTTCACCTTGGTGATGTTACCATAGTTGATATCACCATCCTTAGCCAGACTCTTGCTCACCTCTATACGAACATCAGAATAAAACTTCAGTGCATGTCCTCCCTGCGTAGTGGTAGGATTACCGAACATAACACCAATCTTCTCACGATACTGACTGATAATTATAACACAAGTGTTGTTAGCAGCAGCTGCAGATTTCATCTTTGGATAGGCACCTGAATTCAATCTAGCCTTCTTACCAATAGCACTATCTCCAACTTCACCATCCAACACAGCTTTAGGAATCAAACTAGAGTCTGAATCGATAATCACCAGATCAACATCACCAGTGTTAATCATATCCATAGCAATATTAAAACCTTCCTCACCACAGCTTGGCTGAGCAATTAACATCTTTGCTGTATCTACGCCTAGAGCTTGAAAATATTTCTTATCAACAGCATGTTCGCCATCTATGTATAATACAACACCACCCTTCTTCTGACACTCTGCTACAGCATGACCACAAATTGTGGACTTACCTGAGCCTTCCCAGCCCATGAGCTCATACATTTTCCCTTTTACAAATCCACCTGTACCTAATGTTTTCCAATCAAAACCAATAGATCCTGTGCTGATGACATCATATTCACCACCTGTTTTACTGTCAAGTGTAAGCACTGTACCTACACCATAAGCTTTGTTTAATTTGTCTAATGCTTCCTGAAACTTGTTGTTTGTTGCCTCCTTACTTGCTTTTGCCATAATTTATTGTTTTACCAAATATACAAAAATTAATTGAAATAAAAAAGAGCCCCAGGATGGAAATCCTAGGGCGTAAATCGAAAAACTAAAGCTATGCTATCTCGCAAGCACCACCTGCAACTTTTTTACACATCTGTATAAAGTACTGATTGTCAAATTTGTTTTTCATAATATTTACATCTTTATGAACCCACTGAATATTATCAAGAATATATCCCTTAGATGAATCTATTCTATCCAGAGAAGCTGTATAAGATTTATCTTTACTTGCTCTTGGAAAAGTCAATTCTATACCAGATAGTGCACATTTTCTATTTTGTTTAAGAAATAAATTCCAAACATCTTCAATAGTTAAATTTAATTCTACAGAAGTTCTTCGTCCTTTATCTCCATTAGCACTTCTAACTATATGATTGTACCAAAAGTCTCCAGATATTTCCCCTACACCTTTCCATTGATGATGTGTTTTACCAATGGGTTTGTCACATCCACAAGATTTAGTATTGCCTTGTATTAAGTGTGTTCCTAAAACGTTAGTTTCTTTACCACAGTCACATAAACATGTATATCTAATATGACCGTTTCTTGATTTAGAATGTACACTTAATACAAGGAGTTTACCAAATTTTTGAGTTCTTAAGTCTTTTTTCATATCTCGCAATTTATTCCGCAAAGATATGGTAAAATTGTGAAACTACCAAATTTATTTTTATTCAATACTGCAACTTCCGCCTGCACAAGCAGCAACTTGGCCAAAATCTACTGTATCATCTAGCTCCATCACCTTAGTGAGATCGATAGATTTAAGTGTAGCTATTCTGGATTCATATTGTTCTTTTGTAATGTCCTCAAAGGGAGCTTGTTGATAAGTTCCTCCCCAATAGGGCAATACAGATAGGCCATTGTAAAACTCACGATTGGTCCACATCCACTCACCTACTGTAACCCATTCATCTTCTTTGATGTTGATTGTAGCACTTACGTTGTGTGTATTATCTCCAGATATATGTCCTGGTTTAACCCATTCTGTAGAGAACTTCTTGACACGCTCTAATGTGTCAATAGCTGTTTCTGTACGGAAAATAGATCCCTCAGGTGCTTTCACTGGAATACGTACACACACGGTATCTGTAGGACGAAGAACATCATCTTCACAGAGCTCTGGGTGATTAACCATTAGATAGCTGGCAATATCCTCATTCTTATTAAACCTCATGGTACGCAGATAATAGTCATTATGCCATGCGTGTATACCTGAAGCTGTTCCAAGCACCAAACTAGTAGTACCTGAAGGCTTAATACAGGTGATACGAGCTGCCTCATTGGTTCCCAGTACATTACTAATCATACTGTTCATCACCTTGGCTACATGGGCTGCTACATCTAGGTCATATTTGAGAATCTCACCAGATCCAATTCCTGTCATACCAATTCCCAACAGAGCATCCTTTTGTGTGGTTTTCTGCCAAATGGGCCTCAGATAGTGAAAATCTGTAAATCCAGCCTGGAGTGTTCCAAAGAATGCTGCTGTGGCAACACGCTCATTTAGATCTTCCTGACTTTCTACATCAGATACATTCACCTCACACAGGTTACAGAACTGGTATGGACGAAGACCAATTTCACAACATGGATTAGTTCCCCAATCCTTATTGTTAGTCCAATAGATACCAGGTTCACCAGATCCAGAAGCTTCTATTCTCTTCCAGAGGTCAAGGAATTCTTGTTCACTGATTTGTCCTCTTTCAAGAACAGCTGAGTTGTTAGCCCTACCACGCTGCTCATTGAGTTCATACCAATTGCCATACTTACAGGTGATCATTTCCTCATCATCATGGCTAAATAGGGCAATCATAGCTGATCTACGAATACCACCAGCTAGCACGCTATTAGCAATGTGACAGAGGATATCATGGCATTCTAGGGGAGAAAGCTTTTGACCCTCTTCCTTCCTATCCAATGTTGCCTGTACATGGGCTAAGCAAAGCTTCAATGGTTCAGGACCAGGAGCTTTACCACCAGCTGTCACCAATCTAGCACCTTTGTGCCTAATTGCTCTGAAATCAAATTTAGGCATAAATCCACCCTCAAGATAGGCTTTCATTAACACCTTTACAGCATCAGCCCAGCCCATAATACTATCCTCAATGAGGTAGTTTCTAGCCTTACCTGGTTTTACAATAGCAGGAAGCTGTTCTACGTGATGTTTCTGTACAGAATAACCTACACCTGTTCCTCCAAGGAGCAAGAACATTGTCTCACTGAAGCTATGCACACTGTCAATTGGCAGAAAGCAACAGTTGTAAATCCTTGAATTATTAACCTCAGCAGCTGGACCAGCAAACTGGAGAGCTCTCATAGATGGTAACACCTTTTTCTGCCTAATGAGCTGTCCACTGCTCATGATAGCATCCTCAAGTTTAGGATATTTTTTAATCATCATTTTCTCATACCTGGTAACAATCTCTTCCCAGGTTTCCCTTCTCTTTAGTTCGGGAACATACTTTGCATACTTACTAAACACAGTGATTTTGGACAACGCGTCCAATCCTAAATCCATCATAATCTAAAATTTTTTGGGAGGTTAAAAAAAGGAGGGCAAATATACACCGCCCTCCTTTAATAACCAAGAGTTTTAGAAAATTCTAGCTAACCAATCTCCTTATTTTCTCTCCTAAATCAAAATCATTTGGAGTGGTTTTAACGAGATTGATTATTTCTGCATTTTGCGTCAGAATTTTCTCAATGTACAATGTAGCATCCTGCAATTCTTCCTGTAAATGGAGCAAGTAGTTATCACGATTGTTTTCGTACAGTGTTGTACCATACTTCTCAATACCTACAGAGCTCCTTTGCTGGAACTTTGCAACCACCTGATCTACGATTCTGTCAGTTTTGGACATAGTTTATCGTTTAAAAGTTTGATTGCTATTTCTACAACAGCCCTATCACATTCTTTTCTTGTTTTGATAGGGGAAGGATTAGATTCTGTTACACTTTCTCCATTAGTAATTGTATAATGAAAGTTGCCTTCCATATACAAAGTTTCAATAAAAAGACCATTTTCATCGAAAACATCAAATAGATTCCTTGGAGAACCCTCAATAATCTTTGCTATCTTATCATCATCTATTCCTCTTTCTCTTACATGCTCCTTAAATTCTTCTGGAAGACTGTTATCTTTTAAACTTTCCAACATAATCTCCAGGTAATAAGACTTTATTGTCTCAGCAGCACAAGGGTATTTCTGTAATAGTTCTAACATGGCTCATTGTTTTTTAAACGTTCTGCTCTTTCTTTCCACCAGTCTTTTTCATAAACCATCTCTAGTTTATCAATAGGATCTGCGAAAATCTTAGCTTCAATAGTCTTTTCATACTTTTCACTTTCTATTTCACAAAAAGAAATGGCATAATTCATACCATATTTGTGAATAACATACTGAAGAAACTGATCGTTATACATATTCTTCTTTTAATTTGTCAATGAATAATGTTTCTTTCTCTTCTATAAAACCTTGCCACACTTCCATAGAATCATCAAATTCTATTCCAATCTTCTCTTCCCAAAACTTCTTAAGATCTTCTGTCTTGTTAAAGATACGATATTGCAAGCTAATTTCATCTTTATGTAACCCATTCTTTTTAATCTTAATCACCTTTGGAAACTCTGATTGAAAATCTCTTGATGTCTTAGAATATTTACCAGATTTTATATACTGAAAATCTTTATTAAATTTAGGATTGAGCTGGTAGACAACTATAATAAATCCATCATCATAATCATAATCATCGATTATAGATTTGGTTCTCTCATACTCATCATCCAAAAACTCCTTGAATTTATATACATCTTTCGGACGGAATAAAAGATATGCAGCATTTTCATACTGCACATCTCTTTTACCATCTTTAATATAAGCATTTATGAACCCATTCTCCTTCAATCTATCTCTATCAATCTTGAGAGTGGGCAC
>Ga0315906_10000138_pt1 | contig 117693 bp, 85 predicted proteins | sample LakEriMetagenome_4_FD_203526 | JGI IMG/M metagenome (GOLD analysis project Ga0315906, IMG submission 203526) | Freshwater fungal communities from buoy surface, Lake Erie, Ohio, United States - Buoy 2 MA122 | ecosystem: Environmental > Aquatic > Freshwater > Lake > Lake biofilm | place: USA...
AGTCGCTGGGCACCGAGACGAATTTGCCGAGGTAGGGCTTCGCGATCGAGAGCACATAGTCGTGCGGCAGGTCGTCGGGAAGCTTCACGCCCTGGTCGGGATTCTCGATCATCCACATCGTGGCCGCCACGACCGAGCAGGCCACCTGCATGGTCGTCGCATTCTGCCCCGGCACCAGCCGCCGCGATTCCTCGATCGAGAGATCGGTGCCGCACCACCAGCTCGTCAGCGGATGGCCCATGACCAGCGCGCCGAGGATGTCGGCGCCGCTGGTAATCTCATCGGTCATGATGCGGATCTTCGGCTGCAGCCGGTAGTCGTTGCCCCGCAGCTCCCACAGGCTGGCGACGGCGGCGTCGCACGGGCAATAGGCGTAGTGCACCGTCGGCCGGTAGACGGTCTTGCCGGCGGCGTCGCGCACGGAGAGCTTCTCGGTGATGCTGAAGGCCTCGCCGTGGCGGACGACCATGCCCACGATCGTGTGGTTGGGCGGCACCCAGCTGACGACCTGCGTGTTGATGCCCATGCGGGCCAGGCAGATCTGGCTCCGCGGACCGTCGGCGTGCTCGTAGGCGAAGCGGGGCAGTTCCTTCTCGTGCGTGCCCCAGCCCATCTCGGCGGTCGTGGTGCCCTCCTCGCGAAAGCCCTCCACGCTCCAGGTGTTGACGAACTCATCCACCTCCTTGGGCCGGTCGGAGATCTGCGTGTCGCGCTCGCTGCAGTGGATGACCTTCACGCCCAGCTCGTGGGCCAGGTGGTTGAAGGCGTGGCTCGTGGCGTGCTGGGCGATCCGCTCCGCCTGCTCCCCCGCGAACTTCTTCTCCTCCAGGCACGCCGCGGCGATGTCGAGCAGGGCGTGCTTGGTGAAGTGGCTGATCAGGCCGGGATTCGCCCCGTGCTCGAGCACCGCCGTCGGCCCGGGCGTCTTCCAGCCGGCGATCATCCGCCGCAGGTTCATGTGCCGCCAGTAGAGCGTGAGGTGCGTGGGGTGGGCGGCCTTCGAGTGCTCGTACGGATCCCAGAGCTCGACCGAGGTGTTGAGGTAGTTCACGCCGTGGTCGTGGCACCACTGCACGATCTCGCAGCAGTCGATGTTCCAGGCGAGGTCGATGAGGATGTCACCTGCCGCCAGATGCTTTCCCAAAATCGTCGCGAGATTGCCCGGCTCGACCTTGCCGCGGACGAAGTTCACGCCCCGCTCCGTCCACGGCCGCAGCGCCGCCTCGTCCGGCTGGAACTCCAGGATCGTGATGTCCTGGGGGGACACCTTCACGTGGTCGAGGAGGATCGGCAGCGTGCAGCGAGCCACGGCGCCGAAACCGACGAACAGGATGCGCTTGTGGAAGTGGAGCATTTCGTTTCCAGGAGGGCAGGGAACAGGGGCCCGATCGCCTGATGTTTACGCGATGCGGCAGGAATTGTTCAACCGGCCGGCCTGGGTGACGATATCCTGGCCACGTCTGCGTCACGACAAGAACCCGAATCGGCCCAACCCGGCTTGGGGACGGCATGAGTTGCGTCGCTGGCGAAGGTCCGCCACGCTCCGCATCCTCACGCCGATCCCCGCGCCTGTCCCTTCAGATCTGTGGCTCACACTTGAGCCGTGCGCACAAACCACTCTTGGGCAACAACGGTCAGGGAGGGGTTGCCCATGCCCCAGGAGCCGGCGTGGCTGACCAGCGGAGGCATGGATGCCGAAGCGCAGGCAGCCTCGAGAGAGCGGAGGCCTGGAAGGCCGAAGCGAACGTCCGGCGATGGGACGTGGGCAGCCCCGACCAGCGTCACACGCGAGGTTCAAGTGTGAAGCGTATGAGATGCCTGGCCACGTCTGCGGCATGACACGTACCCGAATCGGCCCAACCCGGCTCAGGGACGGCATGAGTTGCGTCGCTGGCGAAGGTCCGCCACGCTCCACATCCTCACGCCGATCCCCGCGCCTGCCCCGCGAGCGGCTGGGCGACGGCGTTTCCGGGCCCAAGAGTTTACCCACCCCTGCGCGGAGATCGATCGGCCATGCATCCGTTCATAACAGCACTGGGGATCGCCGCAGCCGGGGCCGTCGGCACGCTCCTACGGGCCGGGCTGACGACGCTCGCCGTGCGGCATATAGGGCCTGGATTTCCGTGGGGCACGCTGGCCGTCAACCTGCTCGGTTCCTTCGCCTTCGGGCTCGTCTTTGCGGCGGCCCGCGTCCGCGGCGGCCTGTCCACCGAGGCCGAGACGATCCTTCTTGTCGGCCTGCTCGGCGGCTTCACCACCTACTCGACCTTCGCCTTCCAGACGACAGAGATGCTCCAGCACGGCCGACTGCCGACCGCCGCGGCCTACGTGCTGGCCACGAACCTCGCCGGCATCGCAGCCGTCTGGGCCGGCCTGCGGGCGGGCGCCGCCTGACTCACGGGGGCGGCATTTCCCAGGCGGAGCGGAGCACGAGGCCGTCGTCGGTCATCCGCATCGTGGAGACGCTGACGCCAAACATGCCCTCCATCTCGGCGGCCGTCGGCAGGGCGTCCTTGATGCTCCGAAGCAGCTCCCGATACTCCTCGGGCACGTCGTCCGCCTCCAGATTGGCCGCCATCTCCCGGAGGCTGCCGAGCATGCCGCCGGTTTTGCCGGCGTCCCCCACGGCGAACATCCTCGCGGGGTCGAGCGGCAGGAGCTTGCCGGCCCGCCGCATGACGTCCCCCTCGCGCAGCGAGGCATCGCCGGCGGGCGGGTTGCGGATGCCGGCCAGCGTCCGCTCCAGTGAATCGCCGCCGATCGCCACCACGAGGTGGTTCATGCCGATGGCGACCGCCCCGGCCTCGCTCGGGAGCCGGATCACGCTGAAGCCCTGCTCGTCCTTGACCGGGCCACCGGCCAGCGGCCCCATCAGCTGCATGACCTTGCGGAACGGAGCCTCGTCAGTCAGCTGCCAGACGAACGCACCACGGTTGGCCTGATTGAGTTTCTCGGCGACGGCGCCCGCCTCCCGCCCGACAGCCACCGCCTCGGCGATCCGGGGCGGGTAGTCGATGATCCAATGCCGGCTGCCGAGCGCCGACAGGAACTTGGGTAGTTCGATCCCCAGGTTCCCCTGGGCCTGCATCTCCGCGACCGTGAACATGTTGCCCGCCTCCTCACCCACCGCCGCGGTCATCACCTCGCGGACCGTCTGGTAGGCCTTGCCGAGGTCGAGCGAGATCTGGGCCAGGCTCACCGCCTCGTTCGACACGAACGGCGGCGGCTCCGCCGGGTCGCACTTCTGGTCGAGGATCTGCATCAGGCCGCGGCGCGGGGCAGGCATGGCGAGAAACATGCCCTGATGGAGCAGGCCGCCGTCGAGCGTCTGCCGCCAGGCGAACGGCCCCACGCCCCCGAGCCCGATGCTTTCCAGGAACCGGGTCGCCGCCTCGGCCTCCGCGCCGGCCCCGGCGAAGGCCGCCTGGAAGACCCGCGGGTCGACGATCACGTCGACGAAGGTCAGTCCGTCGGGCAACGCGTTGCGGACGCCCGGCAGGCCGAGGATGTCGGCCAGCGGCGCCGCGCCGGAGCCCTCGTGGGCCGCAAGAAAGCGAAGGAAGGTCTTCTTGGCCTCGTCGGCGCCGCTCTCGGCGCTCCAGTCCCGGTCGCCGCCCGCGCCGCCCTGGCCGACGGCCGCAGCACGCTCCAGCTGAACTGGGCCCCCGCCGGCGTGGAGAGCAACGCTGACGTGCGTAACGGCGGGGATCGTCTGGCCGACGAGCAGTCGGCCGCCGATCCTTGTCAGGAACGAATGAGCCAAGCCCGTCTGCTCGCGTTTCGCAGCCTTGATCCGCTCCTGAAGCGCCTTGACCTGGGCCTCGACATTCTCGTCGTCCGCCGCGTCGACGGCCAGGTCCCCCATGTCGACACTCAGCACGGGCTCCTGGACCCAGAGCACCTCGTGGCCCGCCATCTCGAGGTCGATCCGCTTGGGTGCGGCGTCACCCTCGGCCTGCCTCTCCTCGAGCAGCTTCTTGGCGGCGGCGACGAGCCGCTCCGCCGGCCCCGCGCCCGGCTCGAGCCAGGCGAGCACCATCTGCAACGGCGGCCGTCCCTCGTCCCGCCGCAGGACGACGATCCCGAACCCCATGTCACCGGCGAATAACGCCGTCGGATCGTTCTTCTCGAGGCCGTACTTGGCGAGCGACTCCTCCATCCCGTCGACCGCCTCCTCGCCGCCGGCGCGGCGGAGGTTGTCGAGCACGAGCTTCCCGAGCTTCTCCAGCCGCTGCGGGCCGAGCACGGTAGCGCCGAACTTGGTCCGGGCCTTGACCGCGTCGACAAACCCGCGGGGCTGCGGCAGCCGCACCATCACGGCCGTCTTCTCCGGCAGGCACTCCCAACTGGGACGCAGGTCGGCAGCGGTCGCCCCCGCGCCCACGGCGAACGCCGCGGCCACGACGGCAGGCAGAATCCAATGGCGGGGGGCGTTCATCGTGACTCCTTCGCCTTCTCGACGGGCGTGTTCGGCCGGAACGGCGGCGGCAGGTAGGTGACTCCGTTCTGGGGCTGCGACTCGTCGTACAGGTACGTGTCGCGGTGGACGAGAAAGTCGATCAGCTCGTTGGCCGGGATTCCGAAGGCGAGGCCGTCGAAAATCGCGGCGCCGGCGCAGGCCACCGCCACCACCTCGCCCCGGGCATTGAAGATCGGGCCGCCGCTGTTGCCCGGGTTGATGGCCGCGTCGGTCTGGATGAGCCGCATCTGCTCGATCGTGCGGGTGGTGCTGGAGACGATGCCCTGCGTCACGCTCCGCTCCATCCCCAGGGGATTGCCGATGGCGAACACCATGTCGCCGACCCGCAGGTCGTCGCGGTCGTTGATCACCACGGGCTCGGGCAGCCGCCCCTTGGCCTCCTCGACGTCGAGCTGGAGGATCGCCAGGTCGCGGAGCGGCTGGAGCGCGATGATCTTCACCTTTCGCAGTTCCGTCTTCTCGAAGCCCTTGTCGGTCTTGCGGAACAACGTCGCCTGGATCCGGGTGTGTTTCTCGACGACGTGGTAGTTGGTCACGACGTGGCCGTCACGGCTGATGAGAAAGCCGGTGCCCAGGCCACCCGGATTGCGGATCATGACCACCGCCTCCCCGAATCGCTTCACCAGCTCCGGCACCTCGCGGGCCTCGAGCATGCCGGTGCGGAAGATGCCGCGGTCGGTCTCCGCCTCCAGCTTGCGGCCGCTTGTGTCTTCGCTCGTCACGGCGAGCACCCGCTTGGCGGGAATCTGCACGACCTCGAAGCCCAGGTCGAGGACCACGCCATCGTCATTCTGCCGAAGGAGCGGACCGGTGACCTTGCCGCCACCCACGAGCGTGACGGTGACGATCTCGGCGGCGGCGGCCGTGGCGGCCGACAGGGCGAGGGCGAACAGAAGAACGGGCAGGCGGAGCATCAGGGGGCCTCCTTGTCGCGGCCGACGTAGATCACGAGCCGATCCTGGCTGACCACCGCCAGGTCGCGGGCAGCGTCGCCATCGGCGTTGAGCCCGGCCACGAGCCGCGGCTCCGAGACCATGTCCTTTGACTCGCCGCCGTCGTAGGGATACTTCCGGTCCTCGAACACCTTCCAGGTCACCGACCGCTGCAGCGCGTCGGCACCGCGGAGCAGGGCCGTGAGCTGGTGCTTGCGGTCGTCGCACAGGGCGACGTCCTCCGTCTGGTCGCCGTCGATGTCGGTGACCAGCACCCGGTGGATCGTCGACTCGCTCACGCCGCTGCGGCGGCCGACGCGGCCATCGACGCTCTCGAGCAGCTTGAGCTCCCAGGGCTGGCCGCGGGAGAGCCGCACGATCCGCTCCTGATCGACGAGCACGACTCCAAGCACCGGGTCGCCGCGGAGGCCGGCCCCCGTCGCTGGCTTCACGCTCTCGGCCACCCGCATCACACCGGCGTCGTCGGCCTGGAGGCGGTGGAGGAACGCCCCACCTTGCTCGAGCGCCCAGGCGGCGGCGGACTTGCCCGGGGCATTCGGAATCGGCAGGTACGACGCGATCTTCTGCCCCTCGGTGAGCATCACCTGATCCACCGGGTGGAGGTCGTCGCCGAGCCACTGGAGCACGCCGTCGGTGAGCCGCGCCTTACGCAGGCTGCCGCCGACGTCGAGCACGCCATACTCGCCCGGCTCGAACTTCGCCAGAAGCGCCGGGGAGGAGACCACCGGCTTGCCGTCCTGGAGCGTGACCAGCTTGCCGGCCGGTGCGAAGGCGTCCTGCACGAGGAGCGTGTCACCGCCGAGCCACACGACCTGCTCCACCTTGGCGCCGAGGTCGGCATAGCGGGTCTTCACCGGCTCCGGCTTGTCGGCCGGCCAGACGAAAAGGTCGAGGTCGGTGGCCACCCGCTGGGCCCACCAGACAGTCTTCCCGGCCACTTCGAGCGCGAGAATCTTGCGGTCCTTGCCCGGCTGCTCCCAGGGCTGCGGGTAGGTGAGCCGGCCGTTTTCCCAGCGGCAGCGGTGCAGGTCGGCAGCGTCCTTCGCCCACGCGAGGAGCGTGCCCGGAGCCGCGACGGGGGCGGCCACCGCCTTGATGCCGCCGATCGCGGGAAACGTCTCCTCGTCCAGCCAGCCGGCCGCTCCCAGCCGGTGGACCCGCAGTCGCGGCTGAGTGGCATCGACCGCCACGATGGCCGGGGTCTTGGCGGCACCGTCGCCGAGGAGTATGCCGCACCAGCCACGCTTCGCAGCGGCCGGCATCGGCAGGGCGTCCTGCCGTCCGATGTCGGTTGCCTCGCCCTGCGCGAGCTGGTACCGCCGCAGCACGCCCTTGTCACTCCCGCCCAGGAGCAGCAGGTCGGCCTTGCCGGTCCGGGGCGCAGCGACCCGGAAGCCGTCGACCGTCTGGTCGTGGAGCGTCTGGGCGGCGAGCAGGCGGCCCTCGGATCCGCAGGGATACCAGCGGACCACCTGCCGGGCCGCGCTCGACCACTCGACGAGATCCTGGTCGCCGTCGCCGTCGAGATCCGCGAGGTGCCAGTCGAGCCGCGGGCGGATTTCCCGCGGGGCGAGCCACACCGCCCGGCCGCCGCGAACGAGCGGCAGCTGCTGGATGCCCTGCTCATAGCTGATGAGCAGTTCGTGCCGGCCGCCGGGCAGGTCGCGGATGAGCAGGCAGCCGCGCCGACCGGTGGGCGTTCCCGGGAGCAGGTTCCACTCGCCCGTCTTCTTCCACGCCCCCTTGGCGTCCACCGCCTTGTCGGCGGCCTGGGTGTAGATGGAGATACGGTTCGACGGGTTGGTGAGCACGAGCAGTTCAGGACGCTTGTCGCCATCGACGTCATGGGCCACCGCATCGACCGGCATCTCGTCGATCGCCACCTCACCGTGCGCCCAGTCGGCAGCCAGCGGTAATTCATTGGGGCGTTCGGGATCTTTTTTGTCCTCCCGGGTCCGCTCGGCCGGCGCGAGCCAGCGGTACAGGTCGAGCCGCGCCTGCCGCGGGTTGACGACGATCACGTCGTCGCGGCCGTCGTTGCCGAGGTCGGCCACGGCGAGCCGCTCGGCGCGACCGTCGAGCGGAATCACCCGCATCCCCTGCCAGCCGTCGAAGGCGGCGACCGGCGGCGCACCGCAGAGGCTAACGGCTCCCGCCGCCAGGACCGTTCCTACGGTCCGCGTCCAGAATCGACTGCTTTTCCGTTGATGCATCATGGGAGGAGAATATCTCGGGGACAGTGCGGTTTGCCAGCGCATGCCGGAACGACGGCGTGTCGTCGCCGCCGGGATCATCCGGCAGGCCCGACCTGGCCGGGCGATGGCATGCCGCGGAGTTCGAACCGTTCCAGAAGAGGCCTTCCGGTTCGTGGATCAGATGGCTCGGCTTCCCGCAGCCTCGTGACGCCGGAAATCGCGGCGAACATCAGCCCGACCGTCCCGCTCACGGGCTGCAGCAAGGGGGAGATACGCTCGAGCGTTGCAGTCGCGTCGACCGACACCTGCCCCGCCGGAAGCGCCGCCAAGATTGCGACCGCTCCTCCCGGACCCGGCATGCCGAACGACCCGGCTCCGGGGAAGCTCCGCGGCACGACATGGTGCGGCACCGGCCCGCCCCGTGGCACTGCATCACCGCCGTCTGAACCTGCGCCGCCGCCAGCCGACCCGTCGCCGGCCAGCGGCGCGTGCGGACGAACGACGACACCCTGATTGCGTGCCGTCGTCATCCATGCCAGCGCCAGCGAGGCGGCGATCAGCGATCCCACCATGACCGCACTGCGGACGCGGCCCCGTGCCGTGGCGGTCCGCAGCGTAGCCTGCACCCGCGCGTCCAAACCGTTTCCCGGCTCCGACCAGGGCAAATCAGCCACCAGGCGCTCGAGTTCGGCGTCGTTCATGTGAGGTGCTCCAGGGAGGCCCGCAGGGTGTTCAAGGCGCGGCGATAGCGATCGGAAATGGTCATCGTGGCCTCGTTCATCACGTCGGCCAACTGCCGAAACGAGAGATTGTTCGCGACCCGCAGGACCACGATTTCCCGCAGGTCGTCGGGCAGCGATTCGACGGCTGCCTGAACAAGCCGCCGGGACTCCGCGGCAGCGACCGCGGCGGAGGCGTCTGCTGCGGCCGCCGCCTGGTGGTTCGCCTCGTCGAACACACTGGCCTGACGGACACCTGCCCGACGGCGCTCGTCAATCGCTGCATTCCGCACCGCTCGATACACATACGCCACACGGTCTCCCGCAGGAGGCCGCCGTTGTCGGCAGACCCGCACGATCGCTTCGTGAACTGCATCCTCGGCCTGCTGGTGGCTGCCGGTGACCGACAAGGCAAGCAGAAACAGGCCACGCCGCTCCTCCCGGTACACGGTCTCGATCCAAGACATCACGCCGGCCTCGACTGCGCCGCAGGTTGTTTCAAGCCACCGGCGCCGACGCGGCCAGGCGTTGCGAACTCCGTTCACTCCGGATCACGCACAAGCCCGCCGGGTGTACGGATACTTCCCGGGGAATGCGGGCCAGCCGCGAAGCCTCGGAGACTCCTCCAGATTCCCCAGGTCGCCGGGGCAGGGAACGAGGCAGCCCGGGGCCGCCGCGGCACGAAAATCGGGGCGGAGAGATTCGAACTCTCGACCTCTTGGTCCCAAACCAAGCGCGCTAGCCAGACTGCGCTACGCCCCGGAGGCTCGGCAGTGTAACACGCGGCCGCGGCGGCGGCCCGCGTGCCACACAGGGCCGGTTATTCGGTGATGTGGTCCAGCAGCCGCTGGAACTCGTCCAGGTCGGCGAACGGGATCACGATCCGGCCCGCACCCTTGCCGTTGGCATGGACCACGACCTTCACGCCGAGCGCCCGCCGCAGCTGGTTTTCCACCGCCACGATCTGGCTCGCGCGACGGGTGGCCGGCCGGCCGGGCTTCCGCCGCACGCCCCCGCCCGCCGGCAGACCGGCCGCGGTCTCCTCGGCGGCGTCGAGCGCCGGCAGTTCGGTGGCCTCGACCGCGTCGTCGCGTCGCAGGATCTCCTGCACCTCGGCCTCCACGGCCCGCACCGACAGGCCTTCGGCGGCGACCCGGCTCGCCAGCCGCACCTGCTCGTCCTCGTCGCCGAGCGGCAGCAGGGCGCGGGCATGGCCCATCGACAATGCCCCGGACCGCAGCTGCTGCTGCACGGCCTCGGGCAGCTCCAGCAGGCGGATCAGGTTGGCCACGTGCGAGCGATCGATCGAGAGCCGCTTGGCGAGTTCCTCCTGCGTGCAGCCCCAGGTGGCGAGGTACTGCTTGAAGCTGGCCGCCTTCTCCAAGGCGTCGAGGTCGCGACGCTGCAGGTTCTCGACGATCGCGATCTCCGCCATCTGGCGGTCGTCCACGTCGAGCACGCGGACTAGCACCCGCTCCCAGCCGAGGCGGCCGGCCGCGGCCAGGCGGCGCTGGCCGGCGATCAGTTGGTAGCGGTCGCCCCGCGGCCGCACCACGATCGGCTGCACGAGGCCGTGCTCCCGCAGGCTCTCCGCCAGCTCGGCCAGCTCGGCGTCGCCGAGCACGCTCCGCGGCTGCCAGGGATTGGGGTCGATCGTCGCCACCGCCACCTCGGTGGCCGGCAGCGCGGCGGCGGCCTGCTCGATCTCATCCGGCGCGTGGAGGATCAGCCGGGCGGCTCCCGAGCCGAGCCCGTGTTGCGGAGACCGGCTCGGCTGGGCGGCCAGCGCCGCCGTGCCCTGTGTGGCCGGGGCCGGATCGACCCCGGCGCGTCCCAAAAGTGCCTCGAGTCCCCGGCCCAGGCGGCGTTCCCTACTCACAGTCGCGTACCTCCATGCACAGTTCCGTGTAGGCCCGCGCTCCCCACGAGCGCGGCGCGTAGTCGATGACACTCTTCCCGTGACTGGGCGCCTCCGACACGGCGACATCCCGCGGGATCACCGTCTCGAAGACGATCTCACCGAAGAAGTCGCGGACCTCGGCCTCGACCTCGGCGGTCAGTTCGAGGGCCGCGTCATGCATCGTGAGCACGATGCCGCTGAAGGACAGCCGGCCGGGCCGCTCCTCCATCACGTCGCGGACCACCTCGATCATCTGCGTCAGCCCCTCGAGCGCGAAGTATTCGCACTGGATCGGCATCAGCACCTCGGTGCTGCCGGCGAGTGCCGCGCGGGTGAGTTCGCCCGCTGACGGCGGACAGTCGATGAGGCAGTAGTCCCAGGCGTTGAGCCCGCCGGACAGGTGCCGTTCCAGCACCATCGAGCCGGCCCGGGCCGCCGCGGCGATCCGCTCCACGTCGCGCACGCTGCGGCTGCCGGGCAGGATCGCCAGGCCGGGCACGTCCGTCGTCACGAGCGACTCGTGGAGCGGCGCTTCGGAGACGAGCGGGTGCGACACGGCGGGGGCCACGCCGAAGCCGGTCGTGGCATTGCATTGCGGATCGAGGTCGATGAGCAGCGTGCGCAGGCCGCCGTGCGCGAGGGCGGCGGCGAGGTTGGAGGCGGTGGTCGTCTTGCCGACGCCACCCTTTTGGTTGGCCACGCAGAGAATCCTTCCCACGCGCAGAATCCTTCCCGACGGTCGCACGCACACGACAGGTGCCTTCGGAATATCGGCCACGCCAGGCACGATCGATACGCCGTGCACGCGAACCCGCAAGAACCGGTTCAGCGCGCAAGGTCGCCGCAGGCGGACGGCCGCGGTTTCACGTGAAACCGCAACGTTTGCGCAGGGCGCCCGGCTTGCGCAGGCGCCTCTGCTTGCCGGTTTTCACGTGAAACAGCGGGCTGTGCAACGGCGGTCTCCGACCGCCGGGGGCTTTTTGGGGGCGGCGCGCGTGTGGCCAAGAAGCCCCGGGTGGAAACCCGGGGACTCCGGGTACGAAAACCACCTCGCCGTCCATGCCGCACAAACGGCACGACGCCGCGGGTTCGCGTGAAGCTACTCCAGCGGATTGAAAACCAGGCCGCTGGCGAGCTTCGGATAGAAGTAGGTGCTCTTCGCCGGCATCCGCTCGCCCGTCTCGCTCACCTTGCGGATGTCCTCGACGCTCGCCGGCATGACGAGTGCCGCCAGCGGATACCTGCCGCTGCCCAGGCCGTCGACCACCTCGCGGACGAGGTGCACGTAGCCCGGCGTCGGGATCTCTTTAGCACCGAGCAGGTCGCCGATCACGAGCCGGTGGAGGATCGACACCCCCAGGCTCCGCCAGGCAGCCCCGTGATCCGCCGCCACCTGGTCCATCCGGGCCCGGCCGGCCGGGGTGATCCGGGCCAGCGTCCAGGCCCGATCGCCGGCCGTGTAGAGCCCGAGCGTGCCCTGGTCATCTTCGACCTCGATCTGCCCCCACACCTGCTCGGCATCGGCCGGCCCCGTGCCCGCCGGCTCCGTCGTGAAGCAGTCGCCCAGCCGGGCCTTGAGGTCGGCGGCCGTCGCGACCGCCGGCTGCACGAACAGCCGGTGCGTCGGCAGCACCACGAGCCCCGGGTCGCTCATGCCCACGAGCATCATGAGGACGAAGTTCGCCGGATGGTCGGCCGGGAGGGCCGCCCCGCCGTGCTCGGCGGCCCAGGCCGCCGCGACCTCGTCGCGGTAGTTGCAGGCGGTCTCGTAGCGGTGGTGGCCGTCGGCGATGAACACCGGCTTGGGACCCATCAGCCCGGCCACCTTCGCCGCCATGGACTCGTCCCCGAGCGGCCACATCCAGCTCTTCACGCCGAGATGGTCGGTCGCCTCGACCGGCGGCTGGCCGGCGACGGCCGCGTCGAGCAGGGCCTGCACCTCCCCGGCCGGGTCGGGGTAGAGCCCGAACACCTGCGAGAGGTTCGCCCGACAGGCCCGCGTCAGCAGGAGCCGGTCCTGCTTCGGCCCGCTCATCGTCTCCTCATGGGGATGGATGTTGCCGGTGCCGAACCGCTCCAGCCGCACCCGGGCCATGACGCCGCGGCGGACGTGCGTCTGGCCTTCGACCTCGAACTCCTGGTGGTAGACGTACAGGGCGGCGGCCGGCTCCTGCATCACCACTCCCTGCTCCCGCCACTCGCGGAGGAACTTCGCCGCCCGGGAGTACTTGTTGCTGCGGTCGTCGTCGCCGGGCTCCTCGCGGTTGAGCTCCAGGCGGATGACGTTGGCCGGATGCCGCTCGTAGAGCTTGGTCTGCAGGGCGGCGTCGATCACGTCGTAAGGGGGCGCGATCACCTGCGACAGGGCGCCGACGTGCTTGGGGTCATAACGGAGGCCGCGAAGCGGGGCGACGATGGGCATGGGGTGGATGGTCCTGGGGCAGTGCTGGTGGTGGAGAGTCGAGGCCGGAATGGTAGCAAATCCGCCGGTTGTTTCCCGTGAAACGCGGTCCCCGTGCGGCAGGGCACCGTCGCCCGTGGCCTCACGCTGAGACTCGTGACCCGCATTGCCCGGGGCTGACCAGCCCTCGCTCCGGACGTTCGCGGAGGGCATCATGCCCACCGCTCACTGCATGTCCGCGGCGCTTCGGCATCCTGCCTGCGCTTGCTCTCATCGCCCGGCTCGAGGGCATGGGCAGCCCCTCGCGAGATCCGCCGCCTCTGAATACCGTTGAGGAGGTGCGGGGTCGCCCATAGCCCTGAGAGCCGGCGTAGGCGGCCAGCGCAGGCAGGATGCCGGAGCGCAGACGCCTCCGAGAGAGCGAAGGCCCGGAGGGCCGGAGTGAACGTCCGGCGACGGGGCATGGGCGGCCCCGCACCGGCGCCTTACGGATGGCAACGACGCCCGCGACGGCCCAAGCGGCTGAATACCGACGGGCATCCGCCCGTCATGGCGGCAGGATGCCGGTGTTTTGCGTGAAACTAGTACCGGTAGTACTCGGGCTTGAACGGACCCTCGACGGGCACGTGCAGATACTCGGCCTGCTCGGCGGTGAGCTTCGTGAGCTTCACGCCCAGCTTGTCGAGGTGCAGGCGGGCCACTTCCTCGTCGAGTTTCTTCGGGAGGCGGTGGACGCCGATCTCGAACTTGTCGCCCTCGGTCCAGAGGGCGATCTGGGCGAGCACCTGGTTGGTGAAGCTCGTGCTCATCACGAACGACGGGTGGCCGGTCGCACAGCCGAGGTTCACCAGCCGGCCCTCGGCGAGCACGAGCACGCTGTTGCCCGAGGGGAGGGTGTAGCGGTCCACCTGGGGCTTGATCTCGACCTTCTTGATGCCCTTCGTGTTTTCCAGCCAGGCGACGTCGATCTCCAGGTCGAAGTGGCCGATGTTGCAGACGATGGCATCGTTGGGCATCCGGGCGATGTGCTCGCCCCGGATGACGTCCCGGCAGCCGGTGGCCGTGACAAAGATCTGGCCGCGGGAGCAGGCCTCCTCCATCGTCGTCACCTCGAAGCCCTCCATCACCGCCTGCAAGGCGTTGATGGGGTCGATCTCGGTGACGATCACGCGGGCGCCCAGCGACTTCATGGCATGGGCCGAGCCCTTGCCCACGTCGCCGTAGCCGGCCACCACGACCACCTTGCCGGCCACCATCACGTCGGTGGCCCGCTTGATGCCGTCGGCCAGGCTCTCGCGGCAGCCGTAGAGGTTGTCGAACTTGCTCTTCGTGCAGGAGTCGTTGACGTTGATCGCCGGCAGCTTCAGCTCGCCGTTTTCATGCATCTGATAGAGCCGGTGGACGCCCGTGGTGGTCTCCTCGGAGAGGCCGCGGATTCCGCCGATCAGCTCCGGAAACTTGTTGTGCACCATCGAGGTCAGGTCGCCGCCGTCGTCGAGGATCATGTTCAGCGGCTGGCCGTCCGGGAAGAACAGCGTCTGCTCGATGCACCAGTCGAACTCCTCGTTGTTCTGCCCCTTCCAGGCATAGACCGGGATGCCGGCCTTGGCGATGGCGGCGGCGGCGTGGTCCTGGGTCGAGAAGATGTTGCAACTGCTCCAGGTGACCTCGGCCCCGAGCTCCTTGAGGGTCTCGATGAGCACGGCCGTCTGGATCGTCATGTGCAGGCAGCCGGCGATCCGGGCGCCGGTGAGCGGCCTGGTGCGGCCATACTTCTGCCGCAACGCCATCAGGCCCGGCATCTCGTTCTCGGCCAGCATGATCTCCTTGCGGCCCCAGTCGGCGAGCGACAGGTCGGCAACCTTGTACGGGAGACGGGTTTCGACGTGGGCCACGGAGAACCTCCTTGAAGACGGGAAGACGTGCGGACAGTCTGAATGGCAAATCTTAGCGGTCCGGCGCGATTCGCAAAGGGTTGGCCGGCGCGAGGCTTACATTAAACCCAACGCCCCGCGGGCCGCGACCACGAAGGCCCGCACGAGGCCCGGGTCCTTCACGCCGGGGGCCGACTCGACGCCGCTGGCGGTATCCACGGCCCGGCAGCCGCTGGCCATGATGGCAGCCCGCACGTTCTCCGGCGTCAGCCCACCGGCCAGCGCCAGCGGCACCGGCAGCGCTGCCGCCGCGGCGACCGCGGCCCAGTCGGCCCGCGCACCGGTGCCCCCGAGTCGTCCGGCGGCGGTGCCCCGCGGCACCGCGGCATCGACGATCGCCATCGCGGGTGCCGTGCCGGCGGCGGCCGCCAGGTCGATCCAGCGCCGCGCCCCCGCCAGCGGGTCGCCGGCCGTGCTCCCCTCCTCCAGTCGCACCGCACGAATCACGGGCAGACCGACGAGCGCCGCGCACAGTTCGGGATCGTCGACCACCCAATCATCGCCGACGGCGAACAGATGGCCGTGCAGTTGGATCGCGTCGAGACCGACGATCATCGCCACCCGGCGGATGTCGGCGGCCGACGTTCCGGCGAACACCCCGACCTTGAGCACGCCCCGGGGCGCCGCCTCCGCCACCGCCCGCGCCGCAGCGACCTCCAGGTGCCGCGGCGACCCGGCGACGAAGTTGAGACCCATCGCATCGGCGCCGGCGGCGGCCACGAGCCGCGCGTCGCCCGGCGACATGACGCCACAGATCTTCACGTGGAACAACGGCTCGATCATTCCCACCTCTGTGCGCGGAACGCCGCGCCGTGACGGCACATTCGGCGCGACCGCGCGCCGGGGTGCCGTCTTCCCGATCCGGAAAGTCTACGCCGCCGTCAGACGGTGCAGGAACCCGGGGGCGTTGGTCGAAACCTCATGGTGCAGGCGGCCGATCTGGCCGTCATCCTCTCGGAACCAACGCCACGATGCACGCCCGACGCCGCCATCCCTCGACCCGCCCCTTCATGGCCGCGCCGCGACCGCAGTTCTACCACCCGGCGCCGGCCACCGAGGCGGCGGTCACGGGCACGGAGCGGGCGATTCGTCGGGCCGAGGGCGTGGCGATCGTGGTCGGCCCGCCCGGCACGGGAAAGTCGCTGGTGCTGGCGCTGATCGCGGAGCGGGTTCGGGACGACTTTGACGTCGCCCTCCTCTCGGGCGCGCGGATCTGCACGCGGCGGGCCCTGTGGCAGGCGATCCTCGCCGAGATCGGGGAGCCGTATCGGGGCATCGACGAAGCCGAGCTGCGGATCGCGCTCGTCGAGCGGATCCGGGGTCTGGCCGCGACCGGTTCGGGGCTCGTCGTGCTCGTGGACGAGGCGCAGACTCTCCCCACGCGGCTGATGGAGGAGCTGCGGCTCCTGACCAACGTGCCCACGCCGCTGCCCGCGGTGCACATCGTGCTCGCCGGCTCGACCAAACTCGAGGAGCTGCTCGGCCTGCCGCGGATGGAGAGCCTCGCCCAGCGGATCGCCGTGCGGAGCTATCTCGAGCCGCTCGACCACGGCGAGACCGTCGCCTATCTGCGTACGCAGACGAGGACGGCCGGCTGCGACTGGCACGCGCTGTTCGCGCCGGGCTGTGACGACGCGGTGTTCACCGCCACCGACGGCGTGCCCCGACTGATCAACCAGCTCTGCGACCACGCGCTCGTGCTGCGCGGCGACGCCACGACGCCGGTCCCGCCCGCCGCCATCGCCGCGGCGTGGCGCGACATCCAACGGCTGCCAGCCCCGACGGCACACTCCGACCCGGGCCCGGTCGGCGGCGTTTCATCCCTGGAGTTCGGCCGCGGCGGTGCGTTCGACCACGAACTGACCGACGACGGCCCAGCCCGTGCGGGCATGGATGTCATCGAGTTCGGCGGGTTCGACGAGGGCGTGGCGGTGGCCGATCACGACGATCCCCCGCGGGCGGGCCGCGCGGGGGATCCCTGGAGCGGTCCCGAGGTGGAGCTCGTGTTCGATGGATCGGGCGATCCCTTCGAGGAGTTCTTCGAGCAGGAGCGCGACGCCGTCGAACGGTTCCTGATGCGGGGGCCCGACGATTTCCGCGAGTGCCGACACGTGTCGAGCCGCGAGGGCGAGACGATGGCCCGGCAGCTGTCGGCCTGCGAACGGATCGAGCTGCCGACGGTCGCGCCGGCCGCGACACCGACCGCGGACGACGGCGCGGCCGTCGTCACGACGGCCATCCCGCAACCAGCGGCCGCGGCTGCCGACGCGGACGACTCCGACATGGTCGTGATCGAGGAGGACATGGAGCCGTTCCAAACGCCGGGGCGGCCGGTGGTCGCGGCCGTGCGTCCGGGCGATTACCGCAGCCTCTTCGCCCGCCTCCGCCGCGGCGACTCCACGCCCCAGCCGAGCGGCAGGTGAATGCAGCGGGCCGGGCTGCCAAAATCGTGGCCATGCCCCCCGTCGCCGACATCACATCCTCCGCCGCCTGGCCGTCCGGCCGCGTCCTCGTCGTGGCCGCCACCTACGAGGAACGGGCCAACGTCGACCAGCTGATCGACGGCGTCCTTGCCGCGGCGCCCGACCCGCAGCTTTTGATCGTGGATGACGACTCGCCGGACGGCACCGGCGTGGTGGCCCTCGATCGCACCGCCCGCGAGCCGCGGTTGCACGTCCTCGTCCGCCGCGGCCGCCGCGGCCTGGGCGGCGCGATCCTCGAGGGCTTCATGCTGGCGGCGCGGCATGGATTCGAGATCGTGGTCAACATGGACGCCGACCTGAGCCACGCCCCGGAGGACATCCCGCGGCTGCTCGCTGCCATGCACCCGGCGGGCGGCAGGCCGGCCGACGTGGTGCTCGGCTCGCGGCGTGTGCCGGGCGGACGGGTCGTCGGCTGGCCGGCCTGGAGACACGTCGTCAGTCGGCTCGTGGGCTGGTTCACCAGGTGGGTCGTCGGCGTGCCGGTTCGCGACGCCTCGAGCGGCTTCCGAGCGGTCCGCGTGGCGAGCTTCACGGGCCGGCCGCACGCGTTCGCCACCGGCTACACGTTCCTGGAAGAGATGCTGTGGACGACGCACCAGGCGGGCGGCCGGATCGTGGAGGTGCCGATCACATTTACAAACCGCGAGCGGGGATCGAGCAAGGCCGGGCTCCGCGAGTCCCTGACGGGCGGATGGGCGCTGCTGCGTCTGGCCGTGACCGCCCGCCTCGGCCTGTGATCAGCGCTGCAGCAGCGGGGTGGGCCCGAGCGTCGGCGACTGTGGCACGTTGAGCTGCAGCTGGCCGCCTGGAGCCGCAGTCGGCGGCGGTGCCTGCGGCGCGGGCTTTTCCCCCGTCGCGATTGCCAGACTCTCCCTGGCGTCCTTGAAGTTCGGATCGATCGCCAACGCCTGCCGGAACGCCTCGATGGCCCGGTCGTTGATGCCCTGCCGAAACAAGGCGACGCCGTAGTTGTTCCAGAGTCCCGCGTTCCGCGGAATCCTTTTTACCATCTGCCCGTAGTTGTCGGCCGCGTCGGCGAACAGCCCCGCGGCCGCCTGTGCATTGGCCAGGTTGAGTTGGATCATCGGTGCCTGCGGCGTCGCTTGAAACGCCGCGCGAAACTGCTCGATCGCCAGCTCCATCTCCCGCCTGGCCGCGTCCTGATTCCCCTGCTGGGCGGCCATCTGCGCCCGGGCGGAATGGGTGGTGCCGAGATTGTTGTGCGTCTCTCCGAGGTCGGGCCGCAGCCGGGTGGAGTTCTGGAAGTGAAAGTGCGCCCCGTCCACGTCCCCGCGGGCGAACTTCTTCGCACCCAGCCGGTTGTGGGCCTGCCAGCAGCCGCACCGGGGGTAGGTGCAGGGGCTGGGATGGCCGGCGATGGTGTGCGGCCAGAGCGTCTCCTCGCCGGCCCAGACGTGGGCATAGCGAAACGAGGCGAACCCGAGCACCGCGAGCAGGATCGCGCCCGCCGCCAACGCGACGGGCCGCTCGGGGATGCTGAGCTTCCCGTACGCGGTCGCGATGGCCGCGGCGCCGAAGCCGATGAAGCCGACCATCGGCAGATAGAGGAAGTGGTCGGCGACCCACGTGATCCGCATATAGGAGATGGTCACGAAGCCGAGGATCGGAAACAGCATGAGCACGAAAAACGCGAACACGAAGAGCATGTGCCGCTGCCAGGTCGGCTGCTCGGCGGTGCCGCGCCTGCCCCACAGCCACCACACGGCGGCGCCGATCAGGGGCCAGGGAAGGAACTGCCAGACCTTCGGCGGTTCGACGTTCCAGCGCGGATAGATGGTGAGGAGATCGAACGGCCAGACGGTCTTCCACAGGTAGTGAAGGATCGACATGCCGGCCAGGGCGAATCGCTGCGCCAGCCCCGACAGCGTCCACCAATGACCCACGAGGATCGTCTCCGCACCGATCGCCTTTTCGTGCTGGAACTTGATGGTCATCAGTCCGAGCACGAGCGAGATCAGAAAGAACGGCACGCTCGCCGCCAGGTCACGGAAGCCGATCCGGCCGTGCTTCCACCAGGCGTAGGCGAGGACGACGAACGGAAACATCACCATCGACGTCTTGGCGAACATCGCCAACAGATAAAGACCGACCGCCGCGACGTAGAACCGCGCCGCCTGCGGCGACTCCTTGTCGGCCTCGTCGCAGCGCACGTACGCGGCCGCCGCGAGCATGAGCAGCGGCAGGGAGAGCGTGTTCTTGAACTCGGAAACCCAGGCCACCGATTCCACGCCCACGGGGTGGATGGCGAACAGCAGGCCCCCGAGCCAGGCGCCCGGCAGCCGCATCACGTGCAGCAATCGCCAGAACGCCAGTGCGCCGAGGATGTGGAACACGATGTTGACGACGTGGTAGCCGGTCTGGTTCATCCCGAACAGGTGCCACTGGATCCAGAATCCGGTGCCCGTCAGCGGCCAGTAGTCGGCTCCATCGGGCCAGATCCAGTGCTTGTAGAAGTTCCACGGCCCCTGCGCGACCGCGTTCTGCGTGATCGACTGGTCGTCGTCCCAGAGCCAGTCACCGTGGTAGGCGGGCGAGTAGATCCACAGGGTCGCGAGCACGATGATCGCGATTTCGAAGATGAAGTCCCGCCACGCCTCGACCACGCCATGGCCGTCGGTCGATGACGGGGTTACGACTGCGGCCGCCGACGGCACACGAGTCTCTCGAGCCTGGCGCGAAGCGCGGCGAGTGGTTCCCATACGGCGAGAGTCTACGGCGCGGGGGCAGGCAAAGAAAGCACCCGCGCAGGCGAACGATGGCGGCGTTCGAGCAGCCGCTCCAGCGCTGCGGCGAAAGCCCGCTCCATCGCCATGACGGCTACGCGATCGGCGGGCCGTGCCAGCCGCGGCTCCGCGGCCAACGCCTTTTCCAGGGCCTCATCCGCCTCGGCGGTCCGGCCCTGTGCGTCGAGCACGAGCGCAAGCGTCGCCCAGGCGTCACCCTCTCGACCGGCACACCGCTCGATCGCGATCCGGGCCGCTCGCTCCGCCTCCACCAGTTGGCCCGCTTCCCACAGCGCGCCGGCGAGCCCGGCGGCCGCCGTGTAGGCAGCCGGGTTCTTGGCGAAAGTGTCCTGCCACAGCGGCACCGAGCCCGCCCACACCCGCTGCCGCGCCGTGCAGGCGATCGCCAGCGCCGCGACCGCCACCCCGCAGCCGAACATGAGCTTCGTGCGCACCGCGCCGCGACCGGCCAGCCACGGCGCGTCGAGCAGGCAGCCGACCGCCAGGCCCACGCCGGCGATCGGCAGGTAGAGGTAGCGATCGGCCGCGGCCCGGTAGATCGGCACGAGATTGGCGACCGGCACCAGCGGCAGGAGGACCACCGCCACGGCGATCGCGAGCCGCCGGTCGCGGCGGATCCCCACCACGGCCAGCGCGACCAGCAGTCCCACGAGGGCCAGCGCCGCCGGCAGCGGCAGATGGCGGATCGAGTACGAGCCGTAGTCGGCGGACTGGTTGACGGGCGCCACGACCAGCTGCGCGTACAACGCCAGGATCCGCGGCTCGAGCGTCATGGCCGCGAGAAAACCTCCTCCCGGGTACTGCGGACGGTCTTCGAAAATCTTCGAGGGGATCACCTCGAGGCGGAAGCGGAGGGCGAGGAACACGGCCACCGCCGCCGCCCCGCCGCCGATCGCGACGGCCCAGAACCGCCGCGGCTCGCCGCGGCGGAAGCACCACCAATACACGGCGAGGATCCCCGGGGCGGCCACGCCCGATTCCTTGCTCCCGATCGCCAGCAGGCAGCAGGCCACGCAGGCGAGGGCCCGCACGACGTCCCGCGATCCGCCCGCCGGCCGGTGCCGCAGCGCCAGCCGCAGCGCGGCCAATGTGAAAAACGCCACGAGCAGATCCTCGCGGAACGACGGCTCGCACACGGCCTCCGTGACCACGGGGTGCACCGCGAAGAGCAGGGGCGGCAGGATCGTCGTGCCGACGTCCAGCCACGATGCGCCAGCCGCGCCCGCCACGCGGTCCGCGCCCCGCAAGGACCGCCAGACGGACCACACGAGCAGCACGTTCGCGGCGTGGAGGAGCACGCTGGTGAGGTGATAGCCGAAGGGCTCCCGGCCCCAGAGCGTGGCGTCGAGCATCAGCGACGCCAGGTTGACGGGCCGATTGAAGTCGAGCACGTCCATCCGCAGCGTCTGGAAGGTGAGCACGGGCCACCAGTTCCGCATGTCGTGCAGGAACGGGTCGGTGAGGATCTGCATCCGGGCGTCGTAGACGAAGTCGGCCGACAGGGCGGGAAGGAAGACGACAAGCGTCGCCGCGACGAGCAGGGCGGCCTGACGCGCGGGGCCGCGGATCGCGTCGGCCACGCCCCGCGGTTCGCCGCTCACGCGAGTTCACCCGCCGCGAGGTAGTCGGCGATGCCGGCGGCGAGCGGCCGGGGGTGCCAGTCGAGCCGGGCCACGGTGTCGGCCACGTCGAGCACCACGTGCCGCAGGTATCCGGCCGGCTCGGGGATGTACCGCGGCTGTCGCTTCAGCCCGAGCGCCGCGTTGAGCAGGCTGACGAGTTCGTTGAACGACGTGCCGAGGCCCGAGCCGCAGTCGAGCAGCCGGTGTCCCGGCGCGTCAGCGAGCCGCACGGCGGCGACGGCCGCCGCCGCCACGTCGTCGACGTGGACGAAGTCGCGGACCTGGGTGCCGGGCGCGAAGATCTCGGGATCGCCCTCCCGCATCTGCCGGGCGATCTGCAGCACCTGGCTCGCCATCCGGCCCTTGTGCCCCTCGCCCGGCCCGTAGACGTTGGCCAGCCGCAGACCGACGCAGCCCACGCCGCGGTGGGCCGCGAACGCCGCCGCCTCCCGCTCCAGGGCCAGCTTCGAGCGGCCGTAGGCGGTCACGGGCTCGGGCCGCGAGCGGCCGGCGGCGAGCGGTGCCGGCGCGTGGCCGTAGACGTGCAGCGTCGACGCGTAGACGATCCGGCGGCAGCCCGCGGCGGCGGCCTCCAGCGTGGTGAGCGCCGCATCGACGTTGACCCGTTGCAGTTCCGCCTCGTCCGCGACCGACGTGTCGTTGATGGCGGCGAAGTGCAGGAGGGCGTCGCAGGGACCGAGCCGCGACCAGTCGCAGCGGTCGAACCGCTCGTCGACCACCTCGCAGTCGCGCCGGGCGATGCCGCGGCCGACGGCCACGACGTGCCGTCCTTCGCGGACCAGTCGCTCGACGATCCGGCTGCCGACGAAACCATTGGCACCCGTAACGACGATTCTCACACGCGCACCCACTGCGACGCAGGCCGGGGAACGTTTGAACCCGCCCGGACAGTCGTATAGTCTGTGGTATCGGGGCGTTGTTCAAGGGTCTGGCCGCCGGCGGCGGCGAGGTGCACCATGCAGTCCGACGAGATCCGTGTCGCGGCGGGAGCCGCCACGCCGTCGATCCACCAGTTCGGCGACAAGCTCCGGCACCCGCGGACGATCGCCGCATTCCGTGAGTTCGTGGCCGGGATGCGGCACTACCGGGCCACCGGCTCGACCGAGCGGCTCGCGGCCACCCCCCTCCTGTCGATCAATCTCGACCTCACGACCGCCTGCGACCACGCCTGCGGCCACTGCGTCGACGACGAGGTGATCAACACGGGGCCCAAGTACTCGGGCGACAACGTGCTGCACACGATCGACACGCTCGCCGACCGCGGGCTGTGCTCGGTGATCCTCATCGGCGGCGGCGAGCCGACCTTGCACCCGAAGTTCGGCGACATCGTGCGGCACATCAAGGCCCGGGGCCTCGAGCTCGGGCTCGTGACGCACGGCGGCCACGCCCACAAGATCGTCAAGGTCGCCGAGGAGTTCCAGCCGACCGACTGGGTGCGGTTCTCGATCGACGCCGCGACGAACGAGACCTACCAGGACATCCACTTCGGCCAGGCGGGGAAGAAGCCGCGAAACACGCTCGCCGAGATCCTTTCCAACGGCCGTTCGATCAAGGACGCCAACCCCGCCATCCAGCTCGGCTACTCGTACGTCGTCGTGCCGCCCGGGCAGGAGTATCACGGCCGGAAGCTCCGCGACAACATCGACGAGATCCCCGGCGCGGCGGCCAACGCCCGCGAGCACGGCTTCACCTACCTGTCGCTCAAGCCCTGCCTCATCAAGCGGGAGCTCGAGGGGGAGACGCTGATGTACGGCGTGCGGCCCGACGAGATCGCGGCCCTCACCGCCCGGATCCGCGACCGGATCGCGGCGGCGGAGGCCGTGGCGGGCGACGTGCGGATCGTGCAGAGCCAGAACCTCGTGGCGCTGCTCGCCGGCCGGCTCGACGTGCTCCGCGAGCAGCCCGCGATCTGCTACGCCGGCTTCCTGCGGCAGGTGGTGAGCCCGTTCAGCATCGTGCACTGCCCGGCCTGGCGGGGCGACGTTCGGGCCCAGGTGGGCACGAAGCTCGGCTACGCCGACCCGCAGGCCGCCGCGGCCACCGCCGCGGCCACGGTGCAGAACCTGCTCCACTTCAACGCCACGCGGACCTGCGCCGACATCGCCTGCTTCTACAACAGCATGAACCGCTCCATCGAGCACGTGATCGAGTCCGACATGCCGGTCGAGGAACTCGAGCCCTCCACGGCCCGGGACACCTTCCTGTAGTCCCGGAGCGGGGGCGAGGGTACCCTCGTGGCGGCATGAACGCCTCGACCATCCGCTTCGTCGACAAGTGGCTCGGCATCCCGGCCTGCGCGGTGCTCACGCTCGTGCGCCGGCTCTTCGACTGGCGGCGGCCCGACGGGCCGATCCGCCGGGTGCTCGTGCTCAAGCTCGTGGAGCAGGGGGCGACAGTGATCGCCTACCCGGCGCTCAAGGCCGTGGTCGACCGGGTCGGCCGCGACAACATCTTCTTCATGGTGCTCGAGGAGAACCGACCGATCCTCGACGCCCTCGACATCGTGCCCCCCGCGAACGTGATCTCGGTGCCCAAGGGGGGCGCGGTGCGGACGTTGGGCGGCATCCTCGGTGGCATCCTCCGCGCCCGTCGCGAGCGGATCGACGCGGTCGTGGACTTCGAGTTCTTCGCCCGGTCGTCGGCCGTGATGGCCTACCTGACCGGGGCCCGGCGGCGGGCCGGGTTCCACAGCTTCCACGGTGACGGCCCGTGGCGGGGCGACCTGATGACGCACCGGCTGCTCTACAACCCGCACCAGCACGCGCTGTACGCGTTCCTGCTGCTCGTCGAGGCGCTGTGGAAGGATCCCGACCCGCTGCCGGCCCTCGACGTCGACCTCGCCTCTCTCGACACCACGCTCATGCGGTTCGTGCCCTCCGCGGCGGAGACCGCCGCGGTGAAGCGGACGCTCCGGGAGGCCACCGGCCGCGAGGAGCCGCGGCCGCTCGTGCTCTTGAACGCCAACGCCAGCGACCTGATCCCGCTGCGGAAGTGGGACGGCGAGCGGTACGCCGAGGTCGCCCGCCGGCTGCTCGCCGACGACCCGGAACTGTTCGTGGCCTTCACGGGCTCGCCCGGCGAGGCCCCGCCGATCGAGGCCCTGGTGCGACAGGTCGGCCACCCGCGGTGCGTCTCGCTCGCCGGCAAAACATCCATGCGGGAGCTGCTCGTGCTCTACACGCTGGCCGACGTCCTCGTCTCCAACGACAGCGGCCCGGGACATTTCGCCGCCCTCACCGACGTCGACATCGTCACGCTCGTGGGGCCGGAGACGCCGAAGGTCTGGGGCGTGCTCGGGCCCCGGGCCCACCGCGTGTCGATCGACCTGCCGTGCAGCCCCTGCGTGAGCATCTACAACAACCGGCTCTCGGCCTGCACCAACAACATCTGCATGCAGGGGATCACGGTCGAGATGGTGCTGGCGAAGGTCCGCGACCTGCTGGCGGCGCGGCGTCGGGCAGCGACCTGACCCGCTCGACGAGGGCCGTCGTCGACACGCCGGGCACGAACAGGGGCGTCACCACGCGGCCGCCGCGGGCGATCACGACGTCGGCCCCGACGACCTGCTCGTGCGTGTAGTCGCCCCCCTTCACGAGCACGTCGGGCTCCACGGCCTGGATGAGTTCGAGCGGCGTGTCCTCCGGGAACTCGCAGACGAGCGACACCGCCGCCAGGCCCGCCAACACGGCCTGTCGCTCGGCCGCCGGCACGAGCGGCCGCGTCGGCCCCTTGAGCCGGGATACGGACGCGTCGGAGTTGACGCCCACCACGAGCAGGTCGCACTCGCGGGCGGCGGCCTCGAGGAGCGCCACGTGGCCGCGATGGAGGATGTCGAAGCAGCCGTTGGTGAACCCGATCCGCTTGCCCTCCGCCCGGGCGGCCTGGACGACCCGTCGCAGTTCGGTGCGGCTCACGATCTTGGCGGCCGACGTGGGCGACTGCGGCTCGACCGCGGCGGCCATCTCGGCCCAGGTGATCCGCGACGTGCCCACGCGGGCCACCTGCAGGCCGGCGGCGGCGTTGGCGAGCAGGCACGCCTCGCGGATCGGCATGCCGCGGCCGAGGGCCACTGAGAGGGCGGCCACGACCGAGTCGCCGGCGCCGGTCACGTCGTAGACCTGCCGGGCCTGCGTGGGGATCACGGCCGACTCGTTCCCGGCGACGAACACCATGCCCTGCTCGCCGAGCGTGACGACCACGATCCCGATCTCGTACCGGTCGCGGATGATCCCGGCGGCCCGGATGCCGTCCTCCGGCGTGCGGATGGGGAAGCCGGCCGCGGCGGTGGCCTCGTTGCGGTTGGGCGTGATCACGGACGCGCCGCGGAACTTCGCGTAGTCGTGGCTCTTGGAGTCGACGATCACGGGGATGCCGCGGGCCCGGGCCCCGTCGATGGCCGCCCGCGACACGGCCTCGTCACCCGCGCCCTTGCAGTAGTCCGACAAGAGCACGAGGTCGGCCGTGGCGACGGCCGAGCGGATCCGCTCGACGAGGGCGGCGCGGACGCCGGCGTCGTCGAGAAAGCCCTCCTCGTCGAAGCGGGCGATCTGGTTGTGGCCGGCGATGAGGCGGGTCTTGACCGTCGTGGGAATGGAGTCGGCAATGACAAGCGATCCGCAGCGCACGCCATCCGCCTCGAGCACCGCGCGGAGCTCTGGGCCGGCGTCGTCCGCACCGATGGCTCCGACGAGCGTCGTCTCGCCCCCCATGGCCGCCACGTTGACGGCTACGTTGGCGGCGCCGCCGGGCCGGTTGAAGGCCTGCCGCACGAGAAGGATCGGCACCGGCGCCTCGGGCGAGATGCGGTCGACGGTGCCGGTGAAATACCGGTCGAGCATCAGGTCGCCGATCACGAGGATCTGCGGCGCTGCCCGCTCGTCGGCTGTCGACACGGCAGCGCGTCCGGCGGGGGACTGGTCGGGGGTGCGGGCGGCGGGCATCGCGAGGGGTTCCCTTGCTTTGAGTATGCCTCCGGTTTGCGGCCCCGTCAGGGGTGCGCGGCCCGGCGGGCTTGGCGTGTAGATTTGGGCGTATGTCCAGCCGCCCCCCACCGCCCCGGGCCGTGTTCCTCGACCGCGACGGCACGCTCATCGAGAACCGACACTATCTCGCCTCACCCGAGGGCGTGGCCCTGCTGCCGGGCGTCCGCGAGGCGGTGTGCCGGCTCCGCGCCGCGGGCTGCCGGCTGTTCCTGTTCACGAACCAGTCGGGAATCGGCCGCGGCTACTTCACGCTCGCCGACGTCGAGGCCCAGCATCGCCGACTCGTCGACCTGCTCGGCCTTGGCCCCGACGTGTTCACCGGCATCTGCGTGGCGCCGGAGCGGCCCGACGAACCGTCGCTCTACCGCAAGCCCTCCCCGCGGTTCATCCACGAGATGCTCGCCGCGCACTCGCTCCCGCCCGGGGCAGCCTGGATGGTGGGCGACTCGCCGGCCGACTGGGAGGCGGGCCTCGCCGCCGGCATCGGTGCGGCCGCGATCGTGGCCGACCCGGCCACGGACCCGCACCGCGAGCGGCGCGGCGAACTCGGCGTGGCGGCCTACGCGAGCCTGCTCGACTGGGTGGAGGCGGCGGGCGTCACTCGAGGATGATGCAGGCCAAATCGCCGGTCGCATTCCGCAGCGGGGGTTTCGTGTAGCCCAGCTCGAGAAGGGCCTCCTCGATGCCCCGGCCGCGGTCGGGAAAGCCGTTGCGGTTGACGTAGATCGCCGAGAAGCCGAGCCGCTTCAGTTCGTCGACGGCGGCCCGGGCGCTTTCCGGCTTCACACGGATCACGCCCGCCTGCTGATCGAGCGTGGCGCCGTCGAAGAACTTGTTCTGCACGGCCGGCTGCCACTTCTCGCGGTCGCGGCCCTTCATCGAGCCGAAGGAGTAGCGAAGGTTCTTGCTGTAGAGGTACGGCCGGAAATGGTCGTAGGGAGGCACGCCGGGAGCCGGTGACTCGGGAAACTCCATCACCGGCATCTGGAATATCATCGCCGCCTCCGGGAGCGACGCCTCCATCTTCTCGGTGAACTCGCGGTCGGCTGTGACCTGGCGGGCGATCGTGGCGGTCTCCTCGGCAGTCGGCGGTCGGGGCACCTGGTCCCAGAGGATCACGAGGCAGGCGATGCCCGCTCCGGCGAGCCACCGCCAATCGGTGGTTCCCGCAGGCCGGGTCCGCTCCGCCTCGGTCTGCAGGGCCGACAGCCGGCGGGCCGCCCAGAGCAGCGTGATGGCGAGGATCACGATGCTGTAGCGGCATCCACCCCGGAACATCGTGAAGCCGGTCGTGGCGGCGAACAGGGCATTGAGGCCGCCGGTCGTGAACATGAGCACGATCCACAGCACCTGCCAGGCCTCCATCGGCACGTTCTTCTCGCGGCCGGTGATCATGCAACGGATCGACGTGGCGACGAGCCAGGCCAGGCAGGCCAGGCCCACGATCCCCTGGTACGACGCCCCCTCGTCGAGCAGCGGCGCCACTTGCCGGTGCGCCTTGGAGAAGTTCGCCAGGGCGTCGGAGCGATGCGTGACCGGCGGGATGAAGAGGTCCTTCACCTTGAGCCCGTATATCTCGAGCCACTTGTATTCGCGGACGAGCGCCCCCTCGTTCGGCCCGTGCACGAGCTTGTAGGTCCAGGTGTCGACGTTCATGAGAGCAAAGGCCAGGGCGGCGACCCCGATCACGGCCAAGGCGGAAAGGAATGCCGCCCGCGACCGATTCCGCAGCCACTGGACCCCGCCGCCGAGCAACGTGAGCTGGCAGAGAGCATTGGTGAAGTACGGGTTCAGGCAGCCGGTGAGAAAACCGATGCCGCAGGCCTGCCAATACTGCCAGGATTTCGGCACGAGCCCCGGGTCGGTCGATACCCAGCGCCACACGAGCAGGAACAACGGCATGTGCCACACCCATGCGCAGGTGATATGGTAGGGCGACTGGGCGAAGATGAAGGGGGCGAGCCCAAACGCCAGTGCGGCTGTGAATGCCCAGGCAGGCCGGCAGTCGAGATGGCGGGCGACGCCGTAGTAGGTCGCCGCGGCGAGCAGGTTGCCGAGGAGCATCGCGACGTTGAGCCCGGCGAAGAGGCCGAACATTCGGGCCAGGATCCCGAAGGCCCACGTCAGCAAATCTTCGACCATCGGCCAATCGGTCCAATCCGCGACGCCGGGAGCGCCCAACTGCTGCACGCGCTTCCAGCCGATGGGGGTGCATTCGCCGCGGGCGGTCGCCTTGATGAGTGCGACGGCATGCACGACGTCCGCCTTCTCCGGATCGAGATACGCCGTCGGCAGGACAAAGGATGCCGCAGTCCAGATGCCGTTGGCAGCGCACCAGGCCATCCCTACCACTGCGAGCAGGCCAACGAACGGCGCCCACGACGGACGAGGCTTCGCGGTCTCGTGCGTTACCATGGCATGACCAGCGGCGGTGGCTGCATCCCCGGGAAAAAGACACGGCATGGTACCACGATGACGCCGGCCGTCACGCCCTGTCGGCGAAGCAGCATGGAAACGGCCGATGGTGCTCACTGCGGCCTGAGCAACGTCTGTCGCGATTGCCGGCCCTCGTTTTCAGGGTCTTGAGCCTCCCGCCCCTGGGTTAGAATCTGCAATGCAGAACGCTCTTTTTGTCGGCCGGAGGACGATGGCGGTGGGCCAGGAAGTCGATCTCCTCGTGAACTATCCGCGCCCGAAGCGCGATGTCGACTCGCGCGCTGCCAACAAGACCCCTGAAGACCGGGCCATCGCCCGCCGCTTCGACAAGGAGTTCTTCGACGGCGATCGCCGCACCGGCTATGGCGGTTTCACGTACCATCCACGATTCTGGCAGCCGACGATCCCGGTCTTCCAACGCCATTTCGGCCTGACGGGCGGATCGTCGGTGCTGGACGTCGGGTGTGCGAAGGGTTTCATGATGCACGACCTCGCGGCCCTGATTCCGGGCATCACGGTCAAGGGCATCGACGTGTCACAGTACGCCATCACCAACGCCATCGAGGACATGCGGCCGCACGTGCAGGTGGCAGACGCCACGCGGCTGCCGTTTGCAGACGCGTCCTTCGACGTGGTGATCGCGATAAACACCATCCACAACCTGGAACTCGACGGTGTCGAGGAGTCGCTCCGGGAGATCGAGCGCGTGAAGCGGCGCGGTGCGTTCGTGACGGTCGACGCCTATCGAAACGACGAGGAAAAGTGCCGCATGGACGCCTGGAACCTTACGGCGCGCACCATCCTCTCCGTCGCCGATTGGCAGGCCTTGTTCGCCCGCGTGGGCTACACCGGCGACTACTACTGGTTCATCCCATGACCATCCGTGCGGCAGGCCATGAGCCGCCCCGTGTCGCCCTGCTGCGTTCGATGCTGCGGCTGCGCTGCTTTGAGGAGGCGATCGCCGAGCGCTACCCAGAGCAGAAGATGCGGTGCCCGGTGCATTTGTCCGTCGGGCAGGAGGCCGTGAGTGCCGCCGTGGGGCTGGCCCTGGAACCGGGCGACCTCGCGGTGAGCGGCCATCGGGCGCACACCCATTATCTCGCCAAGGGCGGCTCGATGCCGCGGCTGCTCGCCGAAATCTACGGAAAGCGCACCGGCTGCAGCCGCGGCAAGGGCGGTTCCATGCACCTGATCGACGAGACGGTGGGCTTCAAGGGCAGCACGGCGATCGTCGCCGGCACCATCCCCGTCGGCACCGGCCTCGGCCTGTCGCTGTCGCTCCGCAACACGAAGCAGGTCGCGTGCGTGTTTTTCGGCGATGCGGCGGTCGAGGAGGGGGTGTTCTTCGAAGCGGTCAATTTCGCTGCCGTCCGCCGGCTGCCCGTGTTGTACGTCTGCGAGAACAACTTCTACTCCGTCTACTCGCCACTCCGCGTGCGGCAGCCTGAAGGCCGGCAAATCCACGAGATGGTCTCCGGGCTGGGGGTGAGGGCGATGCACGGGGACGGCAACGACCCGGAACTGGTCTACCGGACGACCGTCGATGCACTGGACTCGATCCGCTCGGGAAGCGGGCCGGCCTTCGTCGAGTTCACCACGTACCGTTATCGCGAGCATTGCGGACCCAACTTCGACAATGACATCGGGTATCGCACGGAGGCGGAGTTTCTCCGCTGGCGGGCGGCTGATCCGGTCGAGGCCTACGAGCGACGGCTGCTGGACTTGGGCACGGTCACGTCCGAGGCCGTCCGGGACATGCGGGCGGAGATCGCAGCCGAGGTCGCGGACGCCTTCGCCTTCGCGGAGCATTCCGCGTTTCCCGATGCGGCCGAAGCCTACTGCGATTTGTACGCGGGGGAGGACGGCACGTGAGCCGAGTGCGGACCTATGCCGAGGCGATCGCCGAAGCCACCGCGATCGCGATGGAAATCGACGAACGGGTGCTGTGCTTCGGTCTGGGTGTCGACGACCCGAAGCGAGTGTTCGGCACCACGGCCGGCCTGCTGGAACGCTTCGGCCCCGCCCGCGTGTTCGACATGCCGACGTCGGAAGCCGGCATGACGGGTGTGGCGATTGGTGCATCCCTCGACGGGGCGCGCTGCCTGATGACGCATCAGCGGCTGGATTTCTTCCTTCTCGCGCTCGATCAGATCGTGAACAACGCCGCCAAGTGGCGGTACATGTTCGGCGGACAGTCGACGCCGGTGCGGCTGGTGGTGCGGCTCATCCTGGGCCGCGGCTGGGGACAGGGCCCGACGCACTCCCAGAACCTGCAGTCGTGGTTCGCCCACATCCCCGGGCTGAAGGTCGTGATGCCGGCCTCGCCAGCGGACGCCAAGGGGCTGCTGCTGTCGGCGCTGTTCGACGACAATCCCGTGCTCTACCTGGAGCACCGCTGGTTGCACCAGATGCAGGGCGACGTTCCGGAGGGGGATTACCGGGTCCCCATCGGCAAGGCGAACCGCGTGGCCGACGGTGACGATCTGACGATCGTCACGATGTCCTCCATGACGCTCGAGGCGCTTCATGCACTGCCGTGCCTCAGGAAAGCGGGACTGTCGGCGGACGTGATCGACCTGCGGACGGTGCGTCCGCTGGACTGGGAGACCGTTCTCGGATCAATCCGCAAAACAGGCCGTCTGCTTGCCGTCGACACCGCGAGTCCGACGTGCTCGGTGGCTGCTGAAATCGTGGCGACTGCGGCGAGCGAGTGTTTCGATCGGCTCAAGGCACCGCCCCGCCGGCTCGCGATGCCGGATTTTCCGGTGCCCACGAGCCCGGCCCTGACCGCGAACTTCTACCCCCGCGCCGAACACATCGCGGCGGCCGCGGCCTCGATGCTCGGCCGCACCATTGACGTGGAGGACATCGTCGCCTCACGGACGTCGCCCCACGACGTGCCCGGCGAATGGTTCAAGGGGCCGTTTTGAGGAGGCCACGCGATGACAACTGAAGGCTTGGGAGAAGCTGCAGAGATGCTCGGTTCAATGCTCGCGGCGCTGCCAGACATGTCGGTAATGCACGCACCGGGGACACCGACGTACCGGTTTCTTGACAGTGTGGCGCGTCATGCCGTTGCCCGGGCGTTTTCCTCGGCGGAGCCGCTGGCGGTCGAGTTCGGCGACTTCGGCAGCATCGTCTTTCCGTTTCGCCGCATGGGTGCGATCACGTCGCTCGACCTGTTCGGTCTGGACGAACTGTTGATTTTCGGATTTTACCTGCGGCAACGCGGCCGCTATCGCAGGGTGCTGGACGTCGGGGCGAACATCGGCCTTCATTCGCTGCTGCTTTCGCGGTGTGGTTTCTCAGTCAACTGCTTCGAACCCGATCCCCTAACGTGCGACGTGCTTCGCGGCACACTAGCCGCGAACGACTGCCGGACGGTGAAGGTGCACGAGGCAGCCGTTTCCTCGCGAACGGGCAACACGGAGTTCGTCCGCGTGCTGGGCAACACGACGGGCAGCCACGTCGCCGGTGCCAAGAAGCAGCCTTACGGGGAACTCGAGCGACTGGTCGTCAAGACCGTCGCGATCGACGAGCTCCTGGCGGACGTCGACTTCATGAAGCTTGATGCCGAAGGGCACGAGGCTGACATCCTCTGCGCCACGACGTCGCGGCACTGGGCCAGCACCGAGGCAATCGTGGAGATCGGCAGCCCCGAGAATGCCGCCGCCGTCCATCGGCACATGACGGGGCTTGGTTTGAACATGTTCGCGCAGCAGCGCGGTTGGCGCCGCGTCGATTCCATGGCGGACATGCCCCGGTCCTACCGTGACGGCTCGCTCTTCATCACGACGCGCGAGAGCATGCCGTGGTGAACCACCCGCCTGAGGTCTTCATCGCCGGTGCCAATGCCGAGATCGGCAATGCCCTGTTGCGGAACTTCGCGGCCGACGGGTGGCGCGTGGGCGGCACCTATCGCCACGTGCGGCCAGATCTGGCGGGAGTGCCGACTTCCGCGGACCCGTTCTTCGTCACCTGCGACTTCGCCATTCCCGGGACCGCCAGCGAGGTCGCCGATCGATATGCGAGGACTGGCCGCCAGTGGGACGTGTTCGTCTCGGCGGTCGGCACCATGTTGCCCGTCGGGGCATTCATGGACACGCCGTTCGCGGATTGGGAGCGTGGATTGCGTGTCAATCTGGTGTCGCAATTGGAGCTGGTCCATCGACTCTACCCACAACGCCGTCCCGGCGGGATCGCACACGTCGTGTTCCTGGCCGGTGGCGGCACGAACGGCCCGTTTCGTAACTACTCCGCCTACTGCCTGTCCAAGATAGGCCTCATCAAGGCCTGCGAGCTGCTCGACGACGAGTGCACCGACCTCAATGCGTTCATCGTGGGGCCGGGCTGGGTGCGAACCAGAATCCATGAAGAGACGCTGGCGAGCGGTACCCAAGCCGGTGAGAATCTCGAGCGGACGCGAAGGTTTCTGGAATCGGGTGAGTCCGGAACGACCCACGACACCATCTATCAATGCGTGCGTTGGGGAATCGACGCGGGGCGAGAGGTCGCCGGAGGCCGCAACTTCTCGGTGGTGCACGATCCGTGGGGAGCGGCTGATTTCCCATCACGATTGAAAGCCGACGAAAATCTCTGCAAACTGCGAAGGAGGAACCCACTGTGATCGTACGCAGGCGAGGCCGGCGTCCGGGAATCGTCGCATGAAGCTTTCCGACTACGTCGCCGAGTTCCTCGCCCAGCAGGGCATCCGCCACGCGTTCGCCATCGCCGGCGGCGCCTGCTTGCACCTCATCGACTCAATCGCCGCCCGCAACGACATCGCCTACGTCTGCCCGCATCACGAGCAGGCGGCAGCGATGGCCGCGGACGCCTACTCCCGGGTCACCGGGCGGCCCGGCGTGGCTGTCACGACGAGTGGGCCGGGCGCGACCAACCTCATCACCGGCGTTTGTTGCGCCTACTACGACTCCGTGCCGGTGTTGTTCCTCACCGGTCAGGTCGCGACGTTTCGCCTCAAGCGGGACACCGGTGTCAGGCAGTTCGGTTTCCAGGAGACTGACATCGTCGGCATGTGTCGTCCAGTGACCAAGTACGCCGTGCTGGTAGAGGATCCCTTGAGGATCCGCTACGAACTCGAGAAAGCGGTGGCCATCGCCACTTCGGGGCGGCCGGGGCCGGTGCTGGTCGATATTCCGGACGACCTCCAGCGGCGCGAAGTCGATCCGGCGACGCTCGAGCGTTACCCGTCGCCACCACCAACGGCATCGCCCTACCGCCATGCGACCCAGGCGAGGAGGGCGGTCGCGCTGCTGCGGAGCGCCCGCCGGCCGATCGTGATTCTCGGCTGGGGCGTCCGTCTCGCGAACGCCGCCGCGGATGCGGTGAACTTCCTGCAGCGGAGCGGGCTGCCGGTCGTACCGACCTGGGGCGCCATCGATCTCGTAGCCCAGACGCCGGACAATTTCGTCGGCACGTTCGGGCTGCATGGGACGCGGTACGGCAACTTCGCGGTCCAGAACGCCGATTGCATCCTCGCCATCGGAACCAGACTTGATACCCACGAGACGGGCAGCCCGCTGAGTAGTTTCGCCCGGGAGGCTCGGAAAATCGTCGTCGACATCGACCGCACTGAACTCGACAAGTTCCCGAAGTTCGGAATGACGGTCGATGTTCCCGTCGAGGCGGATGCCGGTGACTTTCTCCACGCTCTGTCGGCCGAACTGCCGCAAGCGGAGATGCCCGATATCTCGCCGTGGCGACGGCAGATTGCCGACTGGCGGAGGGAATTCGAAATCTGCCCTGCCGCCAACTTCGACCAGCCCACGCCGAACCCCTACGCGGCCATCAAGACCCTTTCGCGGGCCGCTGCCGGCGATGCCACCGTCGTCATCGACACGGGCTGCGCGATCGCCTGGTTCATGCAGGCCTGGGATCCGCGGCCGGGTCAGCGGATTTTCAGTGCGCTCAATAACACCCCCATGGGCTACGCACTCCCCGGGGCGATCGGCGCCAGCCTCGCGCTCGATCGTGCGCCGGTGCTGTGCCTGATTGGCGACGGCGGGCTGATGATGAACATCCAGGAGTTGGCGACCATCATGCACCATGCCCTGCCCGTCAAGGTCATCGTCTTCAACAACCGCGGCTACAGCATGATCCAGCAGACGCAGGATCAATGGCTCGGCTCCCGCTACCACGCATCCTCGAAGGACGGCGGGCTGTCGTTTCCAGACTTCGTCCAGGTGGCGCGAGCCCACGGCATACCCGCCACCCGGATCGCCGACAGCGCGAGCATGCCCGAGGGGATCGCCCGGGCCCTGGCCCACGACGGGCCGTTTCTGGTCGATCTGTGCCTCGACCCGGCGGAACGCGTCATTCCGCAGGTCGTCTACGGACGGCCGATCGAAGACGCTGGGCCGTTGTTGAGTCGCGACGTGTTCCTGCGGAACATGCTGGTGAAGCCACTCGACGTCTCGCTGCGGGGTGAGTGACGTGCAGGGTGTCGTGCTCACACGGCCGGGAAGCGACCTCGAGATCACGGCAGATCTCGAGACTCCAGAGCCGCTGCATGGCCAGGTGTGTGTGAAGGTGGTATTCAGCGGGGTCTGCCACAGCCAACTTATGGAGGCCCGCGGACTGCGCGGCGAGGATCGCCACGTGCCGCATCTGCTCGGTCACGAGGGGACGGGAATCGTCCGGTCGATCGGCCCCGGAGTGACGAAGGTCGCGCCGGGCGACAGGGTGGTGCTCACCTGGATCAAGGGCGCAGGCGCGGACGTCAGTGGTGGCCGGTATGGATGGAACGGACGCATCGTCAATGCCGGCCCGGTGACGACCTTCAACGAGTTGGCCGTTGTTTCGGAGAATCGGGTGGTGAGACTGCCGGCTGGTGTTCCGATGGACTTGGGCGTACTCTTCGGGTGCGCGTTGCCGACGGGCGCCGGCGTCATCATGAACACCCTCAAGCCGGAGCCCGGAAAAACGCTGGTGGTCTACGGACTGGGTGGCGTGGGCATCTGCGCGCTGGCGGCTGCGAGTCGGTGTGGTCTGGGGCGGCTGATCGCCGTCGACGTGGAGCCCGGCAAACTTGCGTTGGCACGTGATTTCGGGGCGACACACGTCCTCGATGCATCCCGTCAGGAGCCGGTCAAGGCGATTCGCGGCCTCACGGCCGGACGTGGTGCCGACTACGCCGTCGATGCAGCGGGCGCCACCGCGACTATCGAGCGTGCCTTCGAGTCGGTCCGCGACGACGGCGGCCGCTGCGTGTTCGCCTCGCATCCGCCCGCCGGGAAACGGATCTGCCTGGATCCGCACGCCCTGATTCGCGGCCGTCGGATCGAGGGCAGTTGGGGCGGCGGCTGCGAGCCCGACAGGGACATTCCGCTCCTGGCGGATTTGTGCGTTGATCGCGGGCTGCCCTTCGCATCCCTCGTACGCGACAGGTACCCGCTCGCCGAAGTGAACCGGGCCCTGGCCGACCTGGAGGCGCGTAGGGCGATGCGGCCGCTCCTCGTCGTCGCCCCAGAATCGGTTTGACGGCTCACATCACGCGGCATGGCCGCTTCGCGAACTCCTTGCGGTGTGAGACCTTGATCTCGTACACGAGTCGTAGGTAGGACCTAATCACCTCGGCGAGGTTTCGCAGCGATAGCGACGTGCTGCCCGCGAGCCCGTTCTGCATGTACCCCGCGACCTCGTAGTAGGTGGCACCCGAGCAAAGCAGCTTAATCGTCGCCTCGACCACAATGCTGAAGCGATTCGCTCGCAGATCGAGACGACGGAGCCTGTCCGTGGGGTAGACGCACGGGCCGTTGATGTACTGAACGAAGATGCCGAACGTGATCATGTAAATCGCGCCGAAGATCAGGGAAATGACGTTTCTTGCGACTCCCCTCGCCTCCTTGTTGACGAAATAACTCAGCACCATGTCGGCCCGATAGGCGTTCTGGAACAGAGCACAAAGTAGGTCGGGCGCAATGTCGTTGTCACCCGGAACGATGAGAAACCGGTCGCGGGTCGCGATCGCCAGGGCATCGCGAAAGCCGGCTCCAAGTCCTTGGTTTGTCGCATGCTCGATGACCGTCACGTTCGGCAAGCGACCGGCGAAGTCGGCGGCGATCGCACCGGTCGCATCACGGCTGCCGTCGTCCACGATGATGATCTGCGGGCCCGCACACCCGGCCTTGATGGCCGCCGCAGTGACAGTGTCGACCGTCGCCGCCAGATTGGCGGCCTCGTTGTATGCCGGAATGAAAACCGAAATCACGTTCCCACCCCCAGTGCGACCCGCTTGGCAAGGCGGAACAGTCGGGCGACGTAGAGCATTCTCGGGCGGCCGGTGAAATAGCGGCCGTTCTTGCACGTCAGCTGTCCGCTCCGCGTGAGCCGCTCGAGGCGGATGTCGAGGATGGTCCCCGCGTCGTAGAACCGCAGGATCTCACGCTCGCTGAGTGGTCCACGGGTGGTGAGTTCTTGCAGGATCCTGATGCGAACGGATGCCTCGGGTATGTGGACCAGGTGGAAGAACACGTACGACGCGGATGCATACGTCAGGAATGCGGCGGCCAGACGGGCTGCCCGATCGGAGGCGGGCAGCGCCGCCTCCCAGCAGGTCGCCATCAGCACGATCGCCACGCAGCCGAGGACGAAACTGCAGGCCAGGCTGCGGACGATGCTCGTACACAGACGCGTACGGAGCAGGACCGCGTTGGCGACGACGTTGACGGCGAAGGCGATCCAGGGAATCGCCGTGAGGCACCAGTCGCAGGAAGGCATCGTGAGGCTCTTCTTCCGTCAGCCAGCCAGGCCCCGCCGCCCTACCAGATGGTGATAGAACAGGAATCCCTGGAGGAACTTTCTGCCGCGGGCCGTGATCCGGAGTCGTCCATCGGCTCGCTCGACGAGCCCATCTACTTCGAGCCCCCGCGCTCGGTTGAGGACAAACGTTTCGTCATTGACGACGGCGGCCAGATCGTCCCTGCTGACGCCGCCGCCTGCCGCCCGCTTATCGACACAGGTCACGATCAGGGAGGAAGGGCTCTCCGATTCCAAGGCGGGCAACGATATCAGATAACTCGCCACCACGGTGCCGAACAGGAGGAGTGCCGCGGCCATTTCAGCCGGAGCCGGGCCCGGAAACCATGTGCCGGCAGCCCAGGCGCCAGCCGCTCCTCCCAGAAGGGCCGCGAACGGCAAGAGCCGCGCCGGGCTCCGCGGCCGCATGGTCCGCCAGGCCGCCAGGTGGATGACGACGGTGGAAATCAGGCCGATGATCGGTGCAAGGAGCGAAAACACGGGGTGATGGTGCCTCACGCCTTGTGAATGTAGTCGGCCGAGATGGCCCGCAGCCGGTCGAGGTGCTTCCGCATCCAGTCGATCGTTTCCCTGATCACGTCGGCCACCGAGAGCTGCGGCCGCCAGCCGAACTCGGTCCGGGCCTTGGTGCAGTCGAGCAGGTAGGCCGGATCCTGGGCCAGCCGGGCGGGCGTGGTCTCCACGCAATCCTCGAACCGGGCCCCCATCTGCCGGCAGATCTCCTCCACCACCTCGCGGATCGTCTGGTTCTGGTCGGTGGCGAGATGGTAGACGTCCCCGGGCGTGCCGCGGCGGGCGACGGCGAGCGTGCCTTCGGCCACGTCCCGCATGTGGATAAACGACCGCACGCTCGTACCGCCCCCTTCAAGCTTCAGTTTCTGGCACGTGAGCACGCAGAACACCGTCCGGGGAATGATGCGGTAGAGCGGCTGGCCCGGGCCGCAGACATTGGCCGCCCTCGTGAACGCCACCGGAAAATCGAAGGCCTTCCGGTAGGCGAGCAGGTTCATGTCGCAGGCGGCCTTCGACACGGCGTAGGGCGTGCTCGGGTTGAACGGGGCCGTCTCCTTCACGAGGCCGCTCGTCGAGCCGTACACCTCGGGCGTCGAGATCTGCACGAACTTCTCGAGGAAGTCGAGCTTCTTGAGCCGGTCCACGAGCAGGGCGGTGGCGACCACGTTGGTCTGGTACCAGTGGTCCGGGTTCTGCCAGCTCTGGGCCACCATGCTTTGGGCGGCGAAGTTGACGATGTACCGCGGGCGACTCTCGTGGATCACCGCCTCGATGCGGTCGAGGTCGCGGTTGAAGTCGAGGGCGTGGAACGTGAACCGCTCGTGCGGGGCCCAGCGGTAGGGCAGCAGGGCCGCGTCGGGCTCCGGCGAGCGGCTGATGCCGACGACGTCGGCCCCGGCCGCCAGGGCGCTGGCGACGAACGTCGACCCCGAGAAGGAGTTGCTGCCGAGGACGAGGAAGGTTTCGGTGGGCATGACGCTACTTGAGCTGGATCGCCTTCATCATCTTGATGTTCGAATAGCGGATGTCGGTCATCGAGTCGGGGAGCTTGCCCGCCTTGAACGCCCTGATCAGGTCGCGGGCCCCGTCTTCGATCGTGTGCCGCGGGGCGAAGTCGAGCACCCGCCGGATCTTGTCGGAGTTGATGCGGTAGGAGCGGATGTCGTCGGAGGGCGTGGTGACGATCTCGATCTCGCCCCTGTCGGGCAGCTCGTCGCGCACCACCTCGCGGATCACCTCCGCCGTGTCGGCCACGGAGTAGTTCTGGTAGCCGGCGTTGAACACCTGCCCGGCGATCTTCTCGTCGGGCACCTCGAGGAGCAGCAGGTAGAGGTCGACCATGTCCTGCATGTGGAGGTTCGGCCGCATTTGGCTGCCGCCGAAGACGGTGATCTTCCCGTTGTTGACGGCGTGGTTGGTGAGGATGTTGACCGTGAGGTCGAGCCGCTGGCGGGGAGAGTAGCCGCAGATCGTGGCCGGGCGGACGGCGACCGTCGTGAACGAGGGCGACTGTTCGGCGAACAGCACCGGCTCGCAGGCCGCCTTGTACTTGTTGTAGAGCGACACCGGCACGAGCGGGTGATCTTCCGTCACCTGCGGGGAATCGCTCACGCCGTACACGCTGCCGGAGGAGGCGAAGATGAACCGCCGCACTCCCGCCGCCTTGGCGATCTTCACGCAGGGTCCGAAGGAGTCGAAGTTCACCGACTGGCTCAGGGCCGGATCGAGCTCCACGCTCGGGTCGTTGGAGATGCAGGCCAGGTGGATAACGGCCTCGCAGCCGTGCACGGCCTGTCGCACGACGCCCTGGTCGCGGATGTCGCCCTTGATCACGGTGAGCCGCGGGTGCGAGCGGACCGCCGCGAGCGGCTCCTCGCCATAGATGAACAGGTCGAGGACGACGACCTCGTAGCCCTCGTCGAGCAGCCGTGGCACGAGCACGGCCCCCACGTAGCCGGCGCCGCCGATCACGGCGATCTTCTCGAAACGTTTGCTGGTCATGTCCCCTTCCATCGGCGGTCGTGGCCCGGCGGGCCCGCCCATGCGCGGCCCCCGGAAACTCCACTCTACCGCGTACCCGGCGGGTCGCTACTTGAGCAGCGATTCCACCTGCTTGAGGTAGGCCACCCGGTCGATGGCGTCGCGGTTGGCGACAGTGGCCACTGCCAGGGCCCCGGCGGCGTTGCCCGCGAAACCGACCACCTCCATCGGGGCCCCCTGGGCGGCGAACAGGGCCGACACTGACAGGAAGGCGTCGCCCGCCCCGATCCGGTCGACCACCTTGCCAGCCACGGCCGGCACCTGAACGAAGCCGGTCGCGCCATCACAACAAAGGCAGCCGTTCTTGCCGCGGGTGACCGCGAGCATCTTGCAACCCAGCTGCGCGAAGACGGCACGCGATAGGTGTGCGATGTCGCCGTGCCGGTCACGGGCCTCGATCCGCACCTCTCGCTCGGTCGCCGTCACGTAATCCGCGTGCGGATACTTCGAGAGCGCATGATGGCCGAGGTTGCCGGCATTGCACTGGGCGTTCACCGCCAGAAACTTTGCACGCTCACGGATGATCGCCCGGGCCCGGTCGGAGAGCATCGAGTGGCCGAAGTCGATGACGATCACAAGGTCGTACTTCGGCACCTGCTCAATGAGGGCCTGGCAGACCTGCTCGTCCTCCTCGGGCGAGAGGGTGGCGTCATTGATCTCGTAAACCTCGAGCATCTTCAAGAAGAAGTAGTTTTCCACGAACCGCCGCTTGACGATCGTGGGGGAGTTTTTCCGGTGCAGGAACGTGCGCCGCACGTTGGGCTTGAGTCGGCTCTCGATGAATGCCTCGCGGGAGCCCTCGGTGCCGAGCTGGGCGATGACGGCCACCTGGTCACAGAACCCGGCCACGTGGTTGGCCGCGGCGAGGATCCCGCCGGCGAACTTCTCGCTCGCGAGCTGCTTGACGACGAGCGTGGGCTCCTTCGACGACTTGCCGATCGCCTCGCAGTAGACGTATTCGTCGATGATCGGCTCACCGACGAGCAGCACCTTGAGGCCCCGGGCCCGCTCCACGTAATCGAGCACCTCGCGGGCCGGGTGGCGGCGGGCGAAGTCGGTGAGGTAGGTCTGCACCTCCGGCGGGAGCGTGCTCATGTGCTGGTTGATGAGCGCCGTCGAACTGAAGATCTCGCCCGTCGTAAACGCGATCCGGCCACCGACCTCCTGCACGGCCGCCTCTTCCTCGTGGATCTTGCCGGTGACGTCCTTCGCCTTGTCGGCATAGTCGGGACCCTTGACGTAGACGTCCGGCTTGATGAGGCGGATCGCCTCGACGGCGGTGGGATGGGGATTGATGGCGACGAAGTCGACGCACTCGAGCCCGGCGAGCACCTCGGCCCGGAGCTGCTCGGGGAAGGCGGGTCGGTGCGGCCCCTTGTTGACGAACTTGTCGGTCGTGAGCGTGACGACGAGCACGTCGCCCATCGCCTTGGCCTCCTGGAAATACCGCAGGTGGCCGACGTGCAGCAGGTCGAAGACGCCGTGGCAGTGGACGATGCGGCGACTCGTGTCCCGCAACGCCGCCATGGTCGTAGCCAAGTCGGTTAGCGAAACACACTTTCCTTGATTCATTGCTGCCATGACCAGGCCACACAACCCCGCACGATGTGATTTGGATCTTGAGCCTTCGTAATCTATACCAGCGAAACCCTCGGTTCTATTACCGCCATAGGCGACCCCATGCCCCCCCGCAAACCCACGATCGGCATCCTCACCGGCGGCGGTGACTGCCCCGGTCTGAACGCCGTCATCCGGGCCGCCACCAAGGCCGCCGGACGGCTCGGCTACGAGTGCCTGGGTTTTCTCCGCGGCTACGAGGGGCTCGTCGAGCCGGTGGCCTACATGCCGCTCACCGCCCAGGGCACGGCCGGCATCCTCCTCCAGGGCGGCACGATCCTCGGCTCCACCAACAAGGGCCGGTTCTCCGCCCTCGTCGGCGAGAACGAGCGGGTGAGCATCGACCCGGAACTCCTCGCCAACGCCGCGGCCACGGTGCGGCAGCTCGGCGTCTCCGGGCTCATCTGCGTGGGGGGCGACGGGTCGCTGGCCATCGCCCAGCAGCTCCACGAACACGGCATTCCGGTCGTGGGCGTGCCGAAGACGATCGACAACGACCTCGGCTGCACCGCCTTCACTTTCGGCTTCGACTCCGCCGTCGCCTGCGCCACCGACGCCCTCGACCGGCTCCACACCACCGCCGCCAGCCACGAACGGATCATGGTGCTCGAGGTGATGGGCCGCCACGCCGGCTGGATCGCCTTGCATGCCGGCATCGCCGGCGGCGGCGACGTGATCCTCCTCCCCGAGATCGCCTGGGACTTCGAGCATGTCTGCCAGAAGGTGCTGGACCGCGAGGCCGAGGGAAAACGGTTTACCCTCATCGTCGTGGCCGAGGGCGCCCACCTGCCCGACGGTGGGCTCGTGCACGACGGCGGCCAGGGCGAACGCCGCCAGGTGAAGCTCGGCGGCATCGGCGAAATCGTGGCCCGCGAGGTCGCCCGGCGGCTTGACCGCGAGGTGCGAACGGTGGTCCTCGGCCACCTGCAGCGCGGCGGGGTGCCCACGGCCTTCGACCGCACGCTGGCCACGCAGTTTGGGGCCCACGCCGTGCGGCTCGTGCACGAGGGCCGCTTCGGCGAGATGGTCTGCTACCGTCCGCCACGGATCGAGAGCGTGCCGATCGCGGAGGCGATCCAAAACCTCTCCACGGTCGACCCGCACGGCTCGGCCGTGCAGGCCGCGCGGGCCCTCGGCATCGGCTTCGGCGACGCCGCCGACTCGAGCCCCTTCGCTTGACGCTCCGCGACCAAGTATATATACATCTGTACACATCCACCGGCGGGCCGACGCCGCCGGTAAAATTCATCGTTGCCTGGACCGCGAAAGGAGCGAACAATCCATGGTGAGCCTCACCGAAATCCGCAACCGTCTGCAGCCGGCGTTCACGCCCGACCAGGCCGAACTGATCGCGAGCCTCCACGTGGAAATGCACGACCAGCTCGTGACACCGCACGACTTCGCCGAGCTTCGCGGCGTGGTCGGGCAGTTGGCGGAATCACAGCAGGCGTTGGCCGAAGCCCAACAGCGGACCGAAAAACGCGTCGCGGAACTGGCCGAAGCCCAGCAGCGGACCGAAAAACGCGTCGAGGAACTGGCAGAGGCTCAGCAGCGGACCGAACAGCGGGTCGGAGAACTCGCCGAGGCCCAGCAACGCACGGAGCACGCGGTCACGGAACTCGCCACCAACGTGAACAAACTCGAGTATTCGATGAAGGACCTCGCCAAGCAGGTGGGCGGCCTGGCGGCCACGGCCGGCGGCAACCTCGAGGCCTACGCCAGCGAGCGGATTCCGGAGGTGCTGGCCGAGCGGTTCGGGTTCGTGATGGAGTCGTGCGGTTCGGAGTCGATCGAGGTGGACGAAAAGGCCTACGAGTTCGACGCCGTCCTGCGAGGCACGATCGCCGGCCGGCCGGTGATCGTGCTGTGCGAGGTGAAGACCAACATCTCCGAATCGGAGGTCCGTGGGTTCCTGCGGATCGCGGACCGCGTGCGTCCGGCGATCCTTCAGGCAACTCCCGGCGCGCAGGTTCGGCCATTGTTCTTCGGCTACCGGGCCGCGGTCGTCACGCAGAAGCTCATCACCGGCAGCGACGCGTGGCTCGTCTTTCCGCGCGGCCTCGTCGCCGCGGCCTGACTTTCGCCGTCGCCTGGTGGGCACAGGGCACGCCCGCGACCATTCGCCGCACGGCCGGTCTACCCGGCGTGGGGCTTGCCCGAGCGCCCCCGGGATGGTCTGATTTTCTCGGCGTTCAGCGTTTTCACGGCAGGGATCGACGGGAAAAAGCGTTCATGACGACGACGAGCAAGGCGGCCGGCCGCGTGGCGAGCGTGATGCAGGAGGACCGGCTGTTCCCGCCGCCGGCCGAGTTCTCGAAGCGGGCCCGGATCGGATCGCTCGCCGACTACCAACGGCTCTACGACGCCGCCCTCGCCGACCCCGAGGCCTTCTGGCACGAGCGGGCGCAGGCACTCCCCTGGATGAAGCCCTATTCGAAGGTGCTGCACTGGGAGCCGCCCGTTGCGAAGTGGTTCGTCGACGGCCACACCAACGCCTCCGCCGCCTGCCTCGACCACCAGATCGCCGCCGGCCGGGGTGACAAGACGGCGCTCGTCTGGGTTGGTGAGCCGGTCGGCGAGCGCAAGACCTACACCTACCGCGAGCTGCACGCCGAGGTCTGCCGGTTCGCCGCCGGCCTCGAGAAGCTCGGCGTCAAGGCAGGCGACGTCGTTTCGATCTACATGCCGATGACGCCCGAACTCGTGATCGCGATGCTCGCCTGCGCCCGCATCGGCGCGGTGCACTCCGTGATCTTCGGGGGCTTCTCGAGCGAGGCCATCGCCGATCGCAACCACGACGCCAAGGCCGTGGCCGTGATCACGGCCGACGGCGGCTGGCGGCGCGGGGCCCAGCTGCCCCTCAAGAAGAACGTCGACGCCGCCCTCGCCTCGACGGCCAACGGCCCCACCACCGTGAAGCACGTGATCGTGCTGAAGCGGACCGGCCAGCCGGTCGACATGGTGCCGGGCCGCGACGTCTGGTGGCACGACCTCGTGGCCGGCATGCCCGCCGACAAGGCCCCGACGCCGATGGATTCCGAGTACCCGCTCTTCATCCTCTACACGAGCGGCTCGACCGGAAAGCCCAAGGGCATCAAGCACACGACCGCCGGCTACGTGCTCTGGGCGAAGACGACGTCCGAGTGGGTGTTCGACCTGCAGGAGGACGACCTCTTCTGGTGCACGGCCGACTGCGGCTGGATCACCGGCCACAGCTACGTGACCTACGGCCCGCTGGCCGCCGGCGCGAGCATCCTCATCTACGAGGGCGCCCCCAACGCCCCGCACGAGGGCCGCTTCTGGGAGATCATCGAGCAGGAGAAGCCGACGATCTTCTACACCGCCCCCACGGCCATCCGCTCGTTCATGAAGTGGGGCATGCAGCACATCGAGGGCCGCGACCTCTCCAGCCTCCGGCTGCTCGGCAGCGTGGGCGAGGGCATCAACCCCGAGGCCTGGATGTGGTACCACGAGGTGATCGGCGGCAAGCGGTGCCCGATCGTCGACACCTGGTGGCAGACCGAGACGGGCGGGATCATGATGAGCCCACTGCCCGGCTGCACGCCCACCAAGCCCGGCAGTTGCACGCTGCCGCTGCCCGGCGTGGCCCCGCAGATCGTCGACGCCGCCGGCGAGGCGGTCGAGAAGGGCGAAGGGGGCTGGCTCGTGATGACACGGCCCTGGCCCGGCATGCTCCGCGGCATCTGGGGCGACGACGCGCGGTTCGTCGAGACCTATTGGTCCAAGGTCGCGGGAAAATACCTGGCCGGCGACAACGCCCGGCAGGACGCCGACGGCTACTACTGGATCATGGGGCGGATCGACGACGTGCTCAACGTCGCCGGCCACCGGCTCTCGACGATCGAGATCGAAAGCGCGCTCGTCAGCCATCCGTCCGTGGCCGAGGCGGCGGCCGTCGGACGGCCGCACGACGTGAAGGGTGAGGCCGTGGCGGTGTTCGTCACGCTCCGCTCGGGCGAGCCCTCCGACGCCCTCAAGGACGCCCTGCGAAAGCACGTCCGCCAGCAGATCGGCGCCCTCGCGGCCCCGGACGACATCCACTTCACAGCCACGCTCCCCAAGACCCGCAGCGGCAAGATCATGCGGCGGCTCCTCCGCGACATCGCTGCCGGCAAGGAGACCGTCGGCGACACGACCACGCTCGAGGACTACAGCGTGCTGGCCAAGTTGCGCGGCGACCAGGAGTAGTGTGAACGCCCATGGCGGGCGTGGCTGAGTAATGCCGGTGATGGGCTGCCCGTGCCCCGTCGCCGGACGTTCGCTCCGGCCCTCCGGGCCTCCGCTCTCTCGGAGGTGCCGGCGCTCCGGCATCCATGCCTCCGCTGGTCACCTACGCCGGCTCTCGGAGCACGCTCAGCCCCTCACCTCCTCGACTCGAACACAAGGGAGGCCTGCTTTGTGTTCTCACCTTTGGAAACATCATCGATGACTGACACTTTGATTGCCACGCCGCCCGAACTCCTCGCCCCGGCCGGCGACTGGGACTGCGTCCGCGCCGCGATCGCCAACGGCGCCGACGCCGTCTATTTCGGCCTCGACGCCGGCTTCAACGCCCGGGCCCGGGCGGCGAACTTTCCGCTCGCCGAGCTGCCGCGGCTCATGACGCTGCTGCATCGGCACGGCCTCAAGGGCTACGCCACGCTCAACACGCTGGTGTTCAGCGACGAATTGGCCGCGTTCGAGCGGGTGGCGGGCGCGGTGGCCGCGGCGGGCGTCGATGCCGTGCTCGTGCAGGACGTGGGCGCGGCCCGGCTGCTGCGGGCCGCCTGTCCCGATCTGCCGCTGCACGCCTCGACGCAGATGACGCTCACCAGCGCCGAGACGATCGCACTGGCCGAGGAACTGGGCATGGAGCGGGTGGTGGTGGCCCGCGAACTCTCGATCGACGAGATCCACGCCATCCGCCGGCTCACCCCGATGCCCCTGGAGGTGTTCGTGCACGGGGCGCTGTGCGTCGCCTACTCCGGCCAGTGCCTGACCAGCGAGTCGCTCGGCGGCCGCAGCGCCAACCGCGGCCAGTGCGCCCAGGCCTGCCGGCTGCCCTACGAGCTCGTCTGCGATGGCCGCGACGTGGAACTCGGGAATCAAAAATACCTGCTCTCTCCGCAGGACCTGGCCGCCTATGCCCTGACGCCGGAACTGATCGCCGCCGGGGTCTCGTCGCTCAAGATCGAGGGCCGGCTGAAGACGCCCGAATACGTCGCCAACATCACCCGGCACTACCGCACCGCGATCGACACGGCCGTCGCCGGTCGGCCGGTGCAGTTCACGCCGCGGGAGGTGGAGGAGATGGAGCTCTCCTTTTCCCGCGGCTTCTCCCCGGGCTGGCTCCAAGGCTGCGACCACAAGATGCTCGTGCCGGCGACGAGCAGTGCGAAGCGGGGCGTGCGGCTGGGCACCGTGGTCGAAGTCCGCCGCGGCCGCGTGGCGGTCGATCTCGCTGCCGGCCTCGCCGGCGGCGTGAAGCGTGGCGACGGCGTGGCCTTCGCGGCGGGCGAGACGAGCGACGACGCCGTGGGCGGCCGGGTGTACGAGGTTTTTCAGGCAGGGCGATCGGAGATCGAGCCCGTCACCGGTGGCCGGGTGGAGCTCGCCTTCGGCAGGGACAGCGTCGATCTCACCGCCATCGCCCCGGGCCAGGCCGTGTGGAAGACCGACGATCCGCAGCTCACGGCTCGGCTGCGGCGCACCTTCACCGGTGACACGCCGCTGCGGCGGCAGCCGATCGACATGCACGTGCGGGCGGCTCCAGGCGATCCGGTCCGCGTTGTCGCCCGCACGGCCGCCGGCGCGGCCTGCGAGGTGGTTTCGACAGAACCCGCCCGCGAGGCCACGAAGCATCCGCTCGACGAAGCCACGCTCCGCGACCAGCTCGGCCGCCTCGGCGGCACGCCCTACGAACTCCGGGCCCTCACGGCCGAAATCGTCGGCCGGCCGATGCTCCCCTTCAGCATCCTGGGAAAACTCCGCCACGACCTCATTGCCGCCCTCGACGCCGCCACCATGGCCGGGGTTCCCCGGCTCGCGCTGCCGGTCTCCGCTCCTCTCCCCCGAAGAAGCCCCGGGCGGGAGCCCGGGGACTCGGGGAATGAAAACCGCCCCGCCGTCCATGCCGGACGACCTCACGCGATCCCCGGACTCGACCCCGCGTTGCATGGCACCCGGGAAGGGATGCCACCCGGAGTCCCCCGGCTTCCGCCGGGGGCTTTTTGTGCCGTGCGCACGTCTCACGCCGAAAGCATGATGAGCGAACGCGCCCCATCGAACACCGCACCAGCGGGGAATGCGGTGAGCCAGCGTGCCGATGATCGTGAAGCCGCCGGAACACCCACGTCCGCCGCGCCCAGCCTCCACATTCTCGTCCGTTCGCTCGCCCAGCTCCGCACAGTGCTCGACCTCGGCGAGCAGAGCCTCGCCGCCGACTTCGCCGACATCCGCCAATACCGCGAGGCCGTGGCCGCCTGCCGAGCCGGCGGCGCGTCGCTCCTCCTCGCCCCGCCGCGGATCCAGAAGCCGGATGAACTGGGCATCTTCCGCCTCCTCGCGAAACAGGAGCCCGACGGCATTCTGGCCCGCAACTGGTCCGGCCTGCGGTTTTTTCAAGACCTCGGCCTGCCGGTGGTCGGCGACTTCTCGCTCAACGTCACCAACGAGCTGTCTGCCGAGTTCTTCGCGGCGGCCGGCTGCACGCGGGTGACGGCCTCCTACGACCTGAACCGCGAGCAGCTGCTCGCCCTGGTGGCGGCGACGCCACCGCACTGGCTCGAGGTCGTGATTCACCAGCACATGCCGATGTTCCACATGGAGCACTGCGTGTTCTGCGCCGTGCTCTCCCCCGGCACGAACAAGACCAACTGCGGCCGCCCGTGCGACGACCACGTGGTCAAACTCCGCGACCGGATCGGCGTCGAGCACCCGCTCACCGCCGACGTCGGCTGCCGCAACACGCTCTGGAGCGCCGTGCCGCAAAGCGGCGCCGAGGTGGTGCCCGTCCTGCTCGACCGTGGCATCCGCCACTTCCGCGTCGAGCTTCTCGACGAGCCGGCCGCGGAGATCGCGCGGATCGTGGCCGCCTACCGTGGCCTGCTCGCCGGCCGCACGACGGGCCGCGAGGTCTGGCAGGCCCTCAACGCCGCCAACCGCGTGGGCGTGACCCGGGGCACGCTCGAAGCCAAGCGCAATCCGCTCGCTTTGCTGTGAGTCGCGCTGCGATGGAAAGGTATTCATACCCGGAGTCCCCGGGCTCCCGCCCGGGGCTTCTTGGAACCGGGACCGGAGCGAACGGTGGCAGGCCACTCTCGAGCACAAAAAGCCCCGGGCGGAAGCCCGGGGGACTCCGGGCAAGCACGCCACCGAGCCTCCCATGCCCCACGGGCCGGCCAGACCACGACGGTCAGAGACCGCCGCTCCGTGGCGCAAGCCTCCAGGCTTGCGCATGCAGGTTGTGGAGACACAGGCCGGATTCGACGGTCAGAGACCGCCGCGCCTTGGAAAAAAACCGGCCCGGGGCGGCAGGGCAGCCCCGGGCCGGGATGGAACGGGAACCGTCGATCAGACGGTCACTTGCTCATCTTGGTGAGCGTCTCGATCATCGGCGTGACGACCGGGCCGAGCACGTCCTTGACGCCCGGGATCGCCATCACCTTCTCGATGATCTTGCCGAGCAGGCCGAGATTGTCGGCAATCACCTTGGTGAACGCCGGCTTCTCGTCGGCCGGGAGCTTGCCCGCCTCGGTCTCGAGCGTGGTCAGCAGCGGACCAAACTTCTCGAACTCCGGCAGGGCCGCCTTGGCCGAGGCCTCGTCGGTCACGCCGGCGAGGGTCTTGGTGAGGCCGGTGAACAGGCCGCCCGCGACCTTGCCGGCCTCGAGGAACCGGGGATCGATGGCGATCGTCTCGGTGACAGTGTCGACGAGATCCTTGCCGGCCTTCTCGATGACTTCCGTGCGATCCACGACGACCGGGCCGTCCTTCACGACGTCCTCACGGACGGCGACGGCACCATCACCGGCTTTCTTCTGGTTCTGATTCCAGAGGTAATAGCCGACGCCCAGCGCCCCGAGCACGAGCAGGGGCAGGAGCCAGCTGGGCATGCCCGCCTTTTCCTCGGCATGGGCGTGACCGTGGCTGCGGGCCGGCTCGCTCGGCCGCCCACCCGAGACGGCGCCCAGGGCGAGATCGGGCAGCGAGAAGCCCTTGGGCAGTCCGCCGCGGATGTTCGCCGACTGCTCGGAGAACAACCGCGAGATGCCGGCCGCGTCCGGCTTGCCGGTGAACTGCTTGGCCACCATGCCGAGCACGATCGGCGCCAGGTAGGTGAGCAGCGTCTTCATGATCCCGGGCTGCATGCCGGCGAACGACGCCAGCGCGCCGACCAGGCTCTGCAGGTTGTTGCCGCCACCGAGCAGCGAGCCGAGCAGGTTGCCGCCCAGGCTGCCGAGGCCCGAGGCCTGGCTGCCGCCGAGCGCCCCGGCGAGGTTGCCGAGCATGCCCAGGTCGAGGCCGCCCATGGCCTTGGCGAGCTGGTCGGCGCCGCTGTTGGTCGAGGCCAGCTTCGAGAACACGTTGAGCAGAGCCGGGACCGCCGCCGACGTGGCCGACTTGGTCTGCGACTCGTTGGCGCCGATCAGGCCGCCGAGCTTGCCGAGCACGTCGCCCGAGGAAAGCTGCCCGCCAATGAGGTCAACAAGATTCATCACTCGTCTCCAGAAGAAAGAAAAAGGACAAGAAACCAGAAAACTGACAGGTGAATCGAACCGGATCGCTATTGTCCCGTCTTCCCTGACGAGCGGCACCAAAACCCGCCCTGTGCCGGGCACGGAACGGCCCGGCATTCCTGGACAGATTTTGTAGAGGGAGATTCAGGCGGCCGCAAGGAACCGCCATCTGCCGCCCGCCAGCCGTGCGTCGCCCCACGGCTCACCAGTAGACGTAGTGCAAGAACCGCTCTCGATCGGCCTGCGGCAGGTCGTCGATCCGGGGGACCACCCAGCGGTTTTCCTCCATGTCCACGAGCATCTTGCCGGCGGGGCCGAAGTCGCTCACCTGGCTCTGCGTCCAGCGGGTGGTGAACGCGCACCGGCCGACGTCGGTCTCGACATCGAAGTCAAGATAGCCGTGGGCGAGCTTCACGTCGTGCACGCGGCGGATGCTCCGCACCAGCGCCCGGCGCCGCAGCGCCGCGCGGACGACCTCCCGATCCGCCTCCGGCCAGGTAACGAGGTCGCGGAGCATGCCGATCTCGATCTCCTCACCCGCTTCGCTCCAGCCGCGCACGGAGAGGTAGGCCTCCGGATGCGAAGCGGGAAACGTGCGCACGACGAACAGGCCCGCAGCCTCCGGGGCGCTGCCCGCCGCCGCCCACAGCTCGATCCGCTCCTGGGGACCGACACGGAAGCGATGCCCGGCCGGATCGAGCCAGACGATGCCGGGTGCCGGCGCCGCGGCGGCCGCGACGGCTTCCTCCTCCGCCGGCGACCGGGCGGCCTCGTCTTCGACCAGCAGCCCGTCCACCGTGGGCTGCTTCGAGACCTGCGTCTGGATGCGGACGAGGCGGGCGTAGATGCCGTCGGCGGCCAGAAGCTCGGCATGCGTGCCCTGCTCGACGAGCCGGCCCCGGTCGAAGGCCAGGATCCGGTCGGCATTGCGGAGCGTGGAGAGGCGGTGGGCGATGGCGATCGTGGTCCGGCCCTTCACGAGCACCGCGAGCGCCTCCTGGATGCTCTTCTCGGCCTCGGCGTCGATGTTGCTCGTGGCCTCGTCGAGCACGAGCACCCGCGGGTCGTAGAGCAGCGTGCGGGCGATCGAGAGCCGCTGCTTCTCGCCGCCGGAGAGCCCCGCCCCGTGCTCGCCGAGGAGCGTCTCGTAGGCGAGTGGCTGGCGGCAGAGGAAATCGTGGGCCCCGGCGGCCTTGGCGGCGGCCAGTCCTTCCTCGATCGTGGCCTGCGGCCGGCCGTAGGAGAGGTTCTTCCAGATCGTGCCGCGGAAGAGAAACGAGTCCTGAAACACGATGCCGAGCTTCTCACGCAGGTCGCGCATCGAGAGGTTGCGGATGTCGTGGCCGTCCACGAGGATCCGCCCCTCCTGCACGTCGTGAAACCGGGCGAGCAGGCTGACGAGCGTGGTCTTGCCCGATCCCGAGCGGCCGACGATGCCGACCATCTCCCCCGGGGCGACCGTGAACGACACGTCGTGGAGCACCGGCTGGTTGCGGTCGTAGCCGAAGGTCACGTTCTCGAAGCGGATCTCGCCACGGACGTCATTCCACGGCTCCGGGGCCGCCGGCTCGGCGATCAAGGCCGGCGTGTCGAGCAGCTCCAGCACCCGCTTGCTGCCGGAGAGAAAGCTCGTCAGCCAGGTGGTGAAGTTCGAGAGTGCGCCCAGCGGCGCGTAGAACATCGCCAGGTAGGCGAGGAAGGCGATCAGCTGGCCGAGCGTCATGCTGCCACCGATCACGTCGCGGCCGCCCACGTACCAGACGATCAAGCCGCCGAGCCCGAACACGATCTGCATCGTGGCGGCGTAGGTCGTGTTCGTGCGCTCGACCCACTCCCGCCAGTGGCGGAGATGGTCGCTGGCGGCGTGGAACCGGTCGCTCTCCCGCGGCTCCTGGGCGAACGCCTTGACCACGCGGATCCCGGAGAGCATCCCGGAGAGCGTCGCCATCTGCTTGCTGGAAGCATCCCACAGGCGGTAGTGCCGCGGGTAGACGTGCCGCCAGAAGATCCAGGAGCCGAGGATCACCAGCGGCACCGGGATCAACGTGTAGAGGGCGAGCTTCGGATTGATCCACACGAGCATCGCCCCGACGCCGACGAGCTGCACGATCTGCAGCAGGAAGCCACCCGTGATCTGGTGCATGAGCCCGTGCAGCACCTCGCTGTCGTGGGCCACGCGGCTGATCATCGAGCCGACCTGGTGCCGGTCGTAGTAGGCCACCGACAGGCTCTGCAGTTTTCGCACCATCTCGTCGCGCAGCGTGGCGGTCAGACCGGTGCCGATCGCCGTCGCCAGCCGGCCCTTGAGCACGCCGACGACCGAGAGCAGGATTCGCGAGAAGGCCAGCGCCAGCACGACCACGAGGAGGGCCGTGCGGAAGTCGGGCACGGCCGCGGCGGCGTCGGGCAGGCCGTCCTGGGCCTTGGCAGAGAGGATCTCGTCCACCATGTACTGCTGCAGCTTCGGCGGCACCAGTTCCGCGACCACTCCCAGCAGCGTGAGCCCACACAACAGGATGGCACCCTTCGTGTAGGGCGCGAGCAGTTCGCCCACGCGGCGCAGGATCTGCCCCTTCTGCATGCACCGCGGGCAGGAATCCTCCTGGTTGACCAGCCGCAGCCCGCAGGAGCCGCAGCGAGGCGGATCGAGCGGCCCGTCGAGCGTGGCGAGGTCGCCGGGTTCCCCCGCCACCAAGGCCTCCCGGGATCGCTCGAGCATCCGCGAGATCTTGTGGAACCGGTTGGCGAGCGCGTTGGAATAGCGGACGACGTCGATCCAGGCGCCGTCGGCCTTCACCTGGAGCGTGCCGCCGCCAAGCCCCGCCGTCGTCCGCACCTCCGCGACCGTCGGCCAGTCCACCGCGCGGAGGACGACGCCGTCGGCCGTGGCCGCGATATGGTCGCGGGTGACGACGAGTTGCTCGCGGGCTGGTGCACCATCGAGGGCCACGTCGGTGTCGATGGCCAGCAGCGGCCCGGTGACGGGTGTGGACGGCGGAGAACTGCGCTGCTCCGGGCCGCCGGCATCCGTGGAGCCGGGCCGGCCGGGCGACGACGTCGTGGCCGCGCCCGTGCGCTCACGACCCTGGACGGCAGAGGTGGAAATCGCGGTGTCCTTCACGAGCCCCGTGGTGGCGGCTGCCGCCCTCGGGCGACAGGGAGTTCGAACATGGGATACGCAGGTCGATGGGGCCGGGTTCGCCGGCGCGTGCCGCACGCCGCCGGGCGCGCGAAACCGCCACCGCTCGCCCCCAAACCCGGATTCGCATGCCTGGAGGCATGCGCCACGGGGATGCAGACCAGCGACTCAGGTCCCCGGCACGTGCCGCACGCCTCCGGGCGTGCAAAACGGCCACCGAGGCCCGAGACCCACATTCGCATGCCTGAAGGCATGCGGCACAAGGACGGTTCCAGTTTCGGGCCGATTCTGCCGATAATCCGGGTGGCGCGGGCTGCGCCGGCAGGGGCCGGCCGCCCCCCACACCGTTCTCGGAGATGGAAGCCCCATGGTCACGACGAAGCTGCCCGCCGGCATCCGCGACGACATCACCCAGTGCATCGGCCGCACGCCGCTGGTCCGCCTGCGGCGGGTCACCGAGGGCTGCGTGGCCACGGTCGCGGGCAAGATCGAGAACATGAACCCCCTGTGGAGCGTCAAGGACCGGATCGCCTGCGCGATGGTCGACGCCGCGGAGCGCGACGGCCGCATCGGGCCCGACACCGTCATCATCGAGCCCACCAGCGGCAACACCGGTATCGGCCTGGCCTACGTCTGCGCCGCCCGCGGCTACAAGCTCCGCGTCACGATGCCCGAGAGCATGAGCCTGGAGCGGCGGCGGATGCTCAAGGCGCTCGGCGCCGAACTCGTGCTCACGCCCGCGGCCGAGGGCATGCCCGGAGCCGTCCGGCATGCCGAGGAGATCACCCAGTCGAGCAGCCAATTCTTCATGCCACAGCAGTTCAAGAACCCGGCCAATCCTGAGGTCCACCGCCGCACCACCGCGGAGGAGATCTGGGCCGACACCGAGGGCCAGGTCGACATCGTCGTCTGCGGCGTGGGCACCGGCGGCACGATCACCGGCGTCGGCGAGGTGCTCAAGGCGAAGAAGCCCGGCCTCAAGGTCGTGGCCGTGGAGCCGGCCAACAGCCCCGTGATCACGCAGAAGCTCTCCGGCCAGCCGATCAAGCCGGGCCGGCACACGATTCAGGGCATCGGCGCGGGCTTCATCCCCGACATCCTCAACCTCGACATCATCGACGAGGTCGTGAAGGTGGACGACGAGGACGCCATGGAGACGGCCCGGCAGCTCGCCAAGCGGGAGGGACTGATGTGCGGCATCTCCTGCGGCGCGGCCGCCTGGGGTGCGCTGCAGGTGGCCCGGAGGCCCGAGAACGCCGGCAAGCTCGTCGTCGTGGTGCTGCCCGACCTCGGCGAGCGGTATCTCTCGACGCGGCTCTTTCCCGAGTGAGCGGCTCACACTCGAGCCTCGCGCACGAAACCCGGCCTGGGCAACGACGGTCAGGGCGGGGTTGCCCAGGCCCCGGGAGCCGGCGTGGCTGACCAGCGGAGGCATGGAAGCCGAAGCGCAGGCAGCCTCGAGCGAGCGGAGGCCCGGAAGGCCGAAGCGAACGTCCGGCGATGGGGCGTGGGCGAACCCGACCAGCTTCACTCGCGAGGATCAAGTCTGATCCGTATGAGCGGCGCATGGCCGCGCGGTCAGCGTCGCTGGTCGAAGAGCCAGGCGAGCGTGGCGGGGTCGCGGTAAGCGGGCGTCCACGAGTCGTGGCCCACGCCCGCGAACACCGTCTCCTTCACGCTGCCACCGGCGGCCTTCACCGCCTCGACCATCGTCCGCGACCGCTCCACCGGCACCACCTTGTCGGCGTCGCCGTGGAAGCACCAGATCGGCAGCGGTTTCAACTTCGGGGCCGTGGCCTCGTCGCCGCCACCGCAGATCGGCATCAGGGCCGCGAACCGCTCCGGCATCCGCGCGGCGAGATCCCACGAGCCGTAGCCCCCCATCGAGAGGCCCGTCAGATACACGCGGCCGGCGTCGACGGGCTCGGCCTGCATGACCGCGTCGAGCGCCGCCACGGCCGCCGCCATGTCGACCGTCATCGCGGGCTGCTGCGGGAGGCTCTTTTTGCCGGACCAGTCGACCTCCACCCACCGATGATCGGCACGGCACTGCGGGACGACGACGAAGCAGGGATGCCGGCGGCGGTTCTCCTCTTCCGCCAGCCACGTGGGCAGGTACATGAGCTGCCGCTCGTTGTCGCTGCCCCGCTCGCCGGCACCGTGCAGGAAGAGCACTGCCGGATACGTCTTCCCCGGCTCCACGATCGGAGGCTTCAACAGCCGGTACCTGAACGCAACCGGCTGGCCCGCCTCCGGCACGGAGACCGTGCGTTCCTCGAACCCGGCGGGCACCGCGCCGCATGCCATCGGCTGCCCGCCCATCACGACCAGCGCCCCGACCAGCGCCACCACCGCTTGCCGCGCACGCATCTCATGCCTCGAGCGGTTTGTCACCGATCTCCAATTTCACCCGCCGGGGCATGGCGAGTCGGCCCAGCATGCCGACGCTGCCTTTCGGCAGCCCCAGGAACTCGAGTTTCTCGAACCATTGGGCGGCCTCCGCGGCCAGTCTGCCGACCCGCGTGCCCCGCAGATCGAGGTGCCGCAGGTTCTTCAGCTCCTTGAGTTGCAGGAGCCCCTCGTCGGTGATCGCACCGCCCGCCAGGTCGAGCACGGTCAGATCCTTGAGAGAGTCGGCCCGAAAGCCGAGCAGGATCGCGAACACGTCGTCGGCCGACGCGTTGCGAAGGCGGAGCGTGACCAGCTTGTCGGCGACGTGGCCGAAGTCCTCGCCGAACGACTTCCGCAGCCAGTCGGTCTCCTCCATCTCGATCTCGCCGCCGCGCTCGATGGTCTCGGTCGCAACCTCCTGCTGCTGGGCGTAGGCCTCGATCTTCGATGCCAGCCACTCGAGCTTGCTGGCCTTGAACTTCACGTAGTCGTTGGCCTCCTCGAAGGCCTTCTGGAGGCGGACGAACGCGGCCGGATCGCCGCCCCGATCGGGGTGGGCGGCCATCGCCTTGGCGAGATAGGTCTGCTTGACGTCCTCGAGCGTGAGCGGCGGCCGCAGGCCCAGGATCTCCAGGCACGCCGGCAGGTCCTGGTCGACGGGATTCGGCGGCACGGGGGCGGGCATTTGGGGGCTCTGCGTAGGAGGGCGAAGGCTGCCAGCGTAAACCACGGCCGTCCGGCCCGGCAAACGTCGCGTGCCCCGCCGGCTCGCCTTGATCGCCGCCGCCGGATTGCCTATTTCCAGCATCCTGCCGCGGACGGCGGCACACGGCCAAGGAGGGCACAGCGATGCAAGGCACGGGCTGGCGGTACGCGCGCGAGGTGGTCATCGCGGCGGGGATCGTAATTCTCTGCGTCGCCTGGCGACTCTGGGCCGGGGGCACGCAGGCCGATGCCGGGCCGCCTGCCAAGCCGCCGCTGGCCGCCGCCAAGCCCGGGGCCCTGCCGTCCGGCGCGAAGCCCGTGGCGATCGTCAACGGAACCGAGATCACGCACGACCAGCTCGCCGCCGAATGCCTGACGCGGCACGGCACGGCGGTGCTGGAGGCGATCGTCAACCGCCGGATCATCGAGCTGGCCTGCCGGCAGGCGGGGATCACCGTCTCGCCCCAGGACGTCGAGGCCGAGATCGACGCCATGTCGCGGCGGTTCAACGTGCCCAAGGACAAGTACGTGGAGCTGATCCAGCGGGAACGGGGCGTCACGGCGCGGCAATACGCCGACGACATCGTGTGGCCGATGCTCGCCCTGCGGCGGCTGTCGGCCGGCACCGCCGAGCCCTCGGCCGAGCAGATTCAGCAGGCGTATGAGAAGCAGTTCGGACCCGCCGTGAAGGCGCGGATCATCGTCGCCCGCACCCGCAAGGAGGCCGACGACCTGCGGGCCCGGGCGGTGGCGTCCCCGGACGACTTTCCGGGCCTTGCCCGCCGCCACTCCGTGGACGTCGGCAGTGCCAGCGCCGACGGCTGGGTGCAGCCGATCCGGCTGCACTCGGGAGAGCCGCAGTTCGACCACGCCGCCTTCGCCCTCCAGCCCGGCCAGATCTCGCCGGTGGTCCAGGTGGCCGACCAGTTCATCATCATCAAGTGCGAGGGGCATCTGCCGGCCGCGGGCGTGAAGCTCGACGACGTGCGGCAGCACCTGGCCGCCGATCTTCGCGACGCGAAGAGCCGCCAGACCTCGGGCGAGGTGTTTCGCCGGCTCCAGGACGCCGCCACGATCGAGAACGTGCTCAACGACCCCGCCAAGTCGGCGGCCCGCCCGGGCGTGGCGGCGCTGGTCAACGGCCAGCCGGTCGCGCTCGAGCAGGTGCGTTCGGTGTGTCTCGAGCGGCATGGCGCCGAGGTGCTCGAAACCCTCGTCACCCGGCGGCTCATCGAGCAGGCGCTCACGCGGGAACGGCAGCAGGTCATGCAGGCCGACATCGACGCCGAGATCGCCCGGGCGGCGGAGTCGATGGGCTTCAAGCGGCCCGACGGCAAGGCCGACGCGGACGCCTGGCTCAAGCACGTCACTGGCGCGGAGAAGGTGCCGCTGCGGCACTACATCGAGGACGTCGTCTGGCCGAGCATCGCCCTCAAGAAGCTCGTCGGCGGCGTGCCGGTGCTCCAGGACGATCTCGACAAGGCGTTCGCCGCCACCTTCGGCCCGCGGTGCAAGTGCCGCGTGATCGTGCTCGACAACCAGCGCCGGGCCCAGGAGGTCTGGCAGCTGGCCCGGCAGAACCCGACGCTCGAGAACATCGGCAACCTCGCCGAGACCTACTCGGCCGATCCGACCACCAAGTCGCTCCGCGGCGAGGTGCCGCCGATCCGGCGCTGGGGCGGCCAGCCGGCCCTGGAGCGGGAGGCCTTCACCCTCAAGCCGGGCGAACTGTCGGGCGTGGTGCAGGTCGCCGACCGGTTCATGGTGCTGTTCTGCGAGGGCTACACGGAGCCCGCGCAGGTCTCGTTCGCCGAGGTCCGCGACGAACTGCACGCCGACCTCTTCGAGAAGAAGCAGCGGATCGAGATGGCCCGCTACTTCACCCACCTGCGGGAGTCGGCCGCGATCGACAACCTGCTGGCCGGCACGAGTCAGTCGCCGACGCGGCCGAACGCGGCGGCCGGCCAGCCCGGCAAGGGTCTGCCGGGCACGACGCTGTCGCGGGCCGAGGCCGACGACCTGGCCAAGCCGCGGGCCGGCTCCGTGAAGCAGCCTGCCTCGGGCGTCGTCCCCGCGTCGCTCGACGCCCCGGTGCGGCCGCGGTAGCCGACACCGGCTCTTGACCGAGTCCGAATGCGTTGCCAATTTTTTGTCTTTTCGGGCGGGCATCCCAACTCGTGAACTGCCGCATGTCGACCGCACCTCCAGGCGTCTCGAAGTTCGACTTCTTCAGGACGTTCGTGCTGCCGGCCCTGCTGGTGTTCCTCGTTCCTGTCCTTGCCTGGCTGCTGTTTTGGTCCGCGGAGTCGCACCTGGATGCCGTGCTCCGCGGGGAGGTTCTGGCGGCGATCGACGCGGACAACTCCTTGTCCGCCCAGGACCGTGCCGCGGCGACAAATCTCTTCTCATCCCGGCCTTTCTCCGCCCTCGTCACCGACCCGCAGTTCACCCCGATGGTGTCGCCCGAGGCGCAGTTCCAATATGCCGTGTTTCGCTGGATGCTGCGTCTCTCCTGGTTTTCGATCGCCGCCGGCATCACGGTCTTCGCCCTTGCCGGCATTGCCGTGCTCTTTTCGCTCCGCTCCCCGCGGGCTCAGTACATCAGCCTGGCGGCGAGTTGGCACGTCCTGCGCAGCTTCGTGATCATGCAAGCGATCGTGCAGGGCATCCTGCTGACGGCCTTGTCGTTCTGGGCGACCGCCTTCTTCTTCGACGCATACTACCCCAAGATCGTGCTCCTGGCGGGCCTGGGCTCTCTGGCGGTGGTGGCCGCGGTCGTGAAGGCGATCTTCCGCAGTCCTCAGCCCATGCCGGCGGTCGAGGGAGCCCTGCTCCCTCGTGCGCAGGCGGCTTCGCTGTGGGGCAAGTTGGAGCAGTTGTGCGCGCGGGTCGGCACCAGCCCGCCCGATCAGATCGTCGCCGGTATCGACGACAACTTCTTTGTGACCGAAATGCCGCTGACCGTCCGTGACCAAACAGTCGTCGGGAAGACGCTGTTCGTCAGCCTGCCGCTCCTCAAGCAGATGCGGTCGGAGGAGGCGGCCGCCGTGCTGGCCCATGAAATGGCTCACTTCAGCGGTGCAGACACGCTCTATTCACGGAAAATCTCCCCGCTTCTGCAGCGGTATGGGCATTACCTCGAAGCCCTCCACGAGGGCGTCGGCAGGCCGATCTATTATTTCATGGCCTGCTTTCGGGCATTGTTCGAACTGTCGCTGGGAAAAATCAGCCGGGAGCGCGAATTACGGGCCGACCGCATCGCCGCCGAGACGGTCTCGGCGCATGACGCCGCGTCGGCACTGCTGCGAACTGCCTCATACTCCCTGTTTCGTGCGCAGGTCGAGCAAGAACTGTTCGCCGACGATCAGGCGCGGGACGTGGTGGGCGTGGCCGATCGCCTCGAAACCGGGTTCGAAGGCTTCGCCGCATCATTCGCATCCCGTCAGGGCATCGGCTCCCTGGAATCGAGCCATCCCTTCGATTCGCATCCGCCCCTCGCGCAACGCTGGAGTGCGTTGGGCGTGCCGGCCGACGCCGCGAACTTTCAAGCCCTGCTGGCCGTGCCCGCCGACGGCGCCTGGTACCACGACATCGACGATGCCCCGGCGCTCGAGCGCGACTTGTGGCAGGCCTACGAAGCCCGGTTCCGCGACCTGCACAGGGATTCGCTCGCCTATCGCTATCTTCCCGCGACACCGGAGGAACGCGCGGTCGTCGAGCGGGCTTTCCAGCCGCTGACCTTCGAGTCCAAACGCGGACGCCTCGTCCTCGACTGCCTGGGGATTCAGGCAGGTGATTGGCCTGATCCGGTAGAGTTTCGCGAGATCGTCGCGTGTCGAATGAACAACGGTGTCCTCTCGATCGACTTCGACCGAAACGGCAAGCAGACCCGGAAGGTCAAAACCGGCCACTTCAAGCCGAACAACCATGCGCTGATTCAGGAATTTCAGCGCTACTACGGCCGGTATCTCACAGCGGTCGACTATCGCACGCGAGTCGCTGCGGCAGCCGACGACGCGTCCGAGCAACAGTGATCGCCAGCGGACGCCGGACGCCGGAGCCCCATCACTCCAGCTCGGGCAGCATCGCCTCGGCGGCGGCCGCCTCGCGGAGCTTCTCCAGCGCCTTGGCCTCGATCTGCCGGACCCGCTCCTTCGTCACGCCCAGCGCCGAGCCGACCTCCTTCAGGGTCTGCGGCTCGCGGCCGTGGTCGAGACCGTAGCGGCGGATGATGATCGTCTGCTCCCGCTGGTCGAGGCGGTCGAGGAACTTGCTCACCTGCTGCAGGCGGTCATTGGCCGCCAGCCGCTGCTGATACTCGTCGGCCCGCCGGTCGGTCGCCGTCTGCAGCATCTCCATGTCGGCCGCCCGGAACCGGTCCCGCCGCTTGTGCTCGTCGGGAATCGTGCGGGCGTAGTTCTTCATGATCGCCCACGACGCATAGGTGCTGAACTTGTTGCCACGGGCGTAGTCGAACTTCTCCACCGCGCGGATCAGCGACATGTTGCCGTCCGAGACGAGATCGAAAAAGCTGTCGCCCGGCGACACCCGGCGCTTGGCGATCGAGACCACCAGGCGCAGGTTCGCCCGCACGATCCGATTCTTGAGCTCGACGATCTCGTCGTAGAGCCGTTCGATCTGATCCATGAGCCGCGCATTGGGCCGCTCGGGGTCGAGCTGCTCGCGAAGCGTGGCAGCCTTGTGCTTGAGATAGTTGAACTTGCGGAACAGCCACACCTCCTGCTCGCGGGTCAGCAGCGGCACCTCGTAGAGGCTCGCGAGGTAGGCGGGCAGGCCACTCGGCCGGCGGACCTTCTTCACCTCGACCGGGCCGGGGAACGGCTGGTTCACCACCTTCTCGGCGCTCGCCCGCGCGAACAGGGCGTTTGGAATCAAGTCGAGCGGCAGCTGACGGATGTGCTCGGCCCGCTGGCCGAGGATCACCCGGTAGATGCTGGCCTTGGAGCGGTGATACCGCCGGGCGATCGACTCCACCGGCTCGCCATGGAGATGATGCTGGTAAATCCGGGCGCAGCTCTCCGGCCGCAGCCGCCCGTCGGCAGCCGGAAAAATGGCCGCTTCGGGATGCTCCTGGTCGTGCCGCTTGAGCGTGTAGCGGATCGTCTCCACGCTGCGGCCGAGCCGCTGGGCGATCCGCCGATGGACGTCGGCCGGACAGGCCCCGGCCATTGCCAGCCGCCGCGCCCAGCCGACGATCTTCTCGTGCTCCTCGGTGGAGAGCTGGCTGAACCGGCTGCCGCGCTCGATCCGCATGGGGTTCGCCGCGATGAACCGCTCGACGGTGCTGGACAGAAAGCCCACTCGGCGCCGGCCTCCGACGTCGTACCGCTGGGCGACGAGCCCGTGATCACGCCACCGGGAGATCGTCTTCGTGGAGACGTTGAACCGCCGTGCCAGGTCCTCGATGGACAGCACCTGCTCATCGGGCGGCACGACCGTCGAGCCGGACATGGTGACGTCGTTGTCACCGCTGGCATCGAACAGCCGCACGCTCTGCCCCAAATCGTTGGTACGCATGGTTTCCTCCGCGTCGGCCTGTCCTTGCCGACAGTTGGTCGATGACGAAAGAACTCCGGGGACATCCATGACCCCGTCCATCCGTGTTTCAGGACGCCCCAGTTATACGCCGCCAGGCCAACGCCGGTTCATCGCCGCCAATGCGAACCTTGAGTGTTTTTCCGCCGGCTGGCCCAGCCCGCAGGCCGTCCCGCAGGTGTCGCGATTCGCAACCCCATGCGCCGCCTCAGGTTGCAGCACGAGTCGCCCTTGACTGGCGTCTCATAAAGAGGCCCCAGGATTCGCCGTGGGCTTTGAAATTGGGGCGCTTGTATGGGTGGACAGTTGGTATTCGGCCGTTTTTTGCCGACCAAAAGTCTGGGGGATTCCGGACGGGCAGGAAGCGGAGAGCAATGGCATGCGCATAACGACGACGGCCGGATGGATCCTGGCACTCCTCCTCGCCTGCCCGCTGGCCGCCGCTCCTCCGGCAGAGCCGACGCCGCACCGCGTGCAGCTGCAACTGGACGTCCGCGGTGAGCTCTTCGCTCCCGCGGGCCGCACCTCCGATCCGGTCCGGCAGCCGATCGCCGTCGAGGCGCGGTTCGATTTCGTCGAGCGGCTGGCCAACGGGGGCGACATGGCTGCCAGCCGTGAGTATCGCGAGGCGAAGGCGGTGGTCCGCATCGACGACCGTTCCGACGAGATCGCGCTGCCGGCAGACGCCCGCCGGGTCGCGGTCGCGCTCCGCGGCACGACGCCCATGCCCTACCTTGCCGACGCGTTCCTCTCGCGGGAGGAAGCGGATCTGCTCGACACCCCCTTCGACTCCCTCCTCCTCGACCGCCTGCTGCCGGTCGATCCGATCGGCGTGGGCGGGAAATGGACAATCCCGGCGGACGCCACGGCCGGCATGCTGGCCATCGACACGATCGAATCGGGCGGCCTCGAGGCGGAACTGACCACCGTGGATGCGGATCAGGCGACGGTGCGGGTCACCGGCATCGTCGATGGCGCCGTGGACGGCGTCCCCACGCACCTCACGATCGAGGGTGATTGCCGCGTCACGGCCACGGCGGCCGACGACCCGTCGATGTGGCGGCTCATCGCCACCCAGGTCGCGGCGGTCACGATTCGAGAGCGGCGTCAGGCCGGTCACGTCGCCCCCGGCTTCGATATCGAAGCGCGGGTGGCCGTCGCGCGGCGGCCGGTCCCCCCTGGCGGCGCGGAGGAGAATGCCCCGTCGCCCGCAGCCGCGCCGTCCGTCCGGCGCCGTGGCACCGGCCAGCCCGGCCTCGTGTGGCACGTGGACCGCGACGGCGGCTATGACATCGTCTACGACGCCCGCTGGCGGGTGGTCGAGGACGGCCCGACGGGCCTGGTGCTGCGACTGGTGGACCACGGCGCGCTGGTCGGCCAGTGCTCGCTGACCGCCCTGCCCCGCAGCGACGCCCTCGCCCCCCCGACGATCGCCGAGGTGCAGCGCGACATCGAGCGGTCGCTCGCCGGCCAGTTCGGCCGGTTCGAACATGCCGCGGAAGCGACCCGCAGCGACGGCGTGCGGATCGTCCGGGTGGTGTCCGAGGGGACCGCGGAAAACCGTCCCTTCCGCTGGATCCACCACGTCCTGACCGACGCCAGCGGCCGTCGCGCCGCGGCGACCTTCATGCTCGAGGCATCGGCAGCGAAGCGGTTCGCCGCCGCCGACCGGGAGTTTGTCGACGGCCTGGCCTTTGCCACCATGCCCGCGGCGGCCGCCCCGGCCCCCGGCGCCCCCGCCGACCGCGCGGCACGCGTCCCGCGCGAAACGGTGACGCCTTGACGCTGCCCCCCGCGGCTGGGATCATCTGGAACTGCCGTTGACGAGCGTTTCGTGCCCCAGGCCGAGCCCGCTCGCCATTTTCAAGTGGAGCGCCGCCGGCCCGACGTGTGAAGAAACGCGAGTTCTTCCCGGCCGCCGGAGCCCATCCGCGTCCGGAGTCGTGAGCCATCGATAAGCAGCATCGCATCAACGAGCAGATCCGCATCACGCCGATCCGCGTGATCTCAGCGGAGGGCGGTCAACTCGGGATCATTCCCACCGAGGAGGCCCTGAATCTCGCGCGGGAGGCCGGCCTCGACCTGGTCGAGGTGGCGCCGAACGAGAAGCCGCCCGTCTGCCGAATCATGGACTTCGGCAAGTTCAAGTACCAGCAGAAAAAGAAACTTCACAAGAACCACGTTCACCATACGAAGATCAAGGAGATCCGCCTCCGGCCGAAGACCGGCGAGCACGACATCGAGTTCAAGGTGAACCAGGCCAAGGGGTTCCTGCTGCACAAGGACAAGGTGGTCGTGTCGGTCGTATTCCGCGGTCGCGAACTGGCCCACATCGACGAGGGGCAGCGGGTGATGAAAAACATCCTCGAGCACCTCGATCCGGTCGGCAAAGTCGAGGCTCCGCCCCAGCAAATGGGGCGGAGGCTGGTCTGCACGCTGGCCCCCAAGTAATCCGAGCATCCACCAACACGACAACCCGCGACACAAGGAGATTCCGATGCCGAAGCAAAAGACCCACAAGGGCGTGAAGAAGCGTTTCCGGATCACCGCCAACGGCAAGGTGAAGCACCGCCGCGCCGGCACGAGCCACCTCCAGGTGCGGCTCACCAGCAAGCGGAAGCGCAACCTGCGCGGCACCGGCGTGCTGGCCAAGGCCGACACCCTCAAGATCCACGAGGCTCTCGGCAAGTACAGCTACTGACCCTGCCCAGAAATCCGTTGCCCTGGCCAAAAACCGGGTGACTTCGGGATTGGCCGGTCACCAGCCATCCTGCAACGGCCTGGGGGCGGCGGATCGGTGCATGCTTCGGCATGGATGCGCGGCAACCGCCGCCACGCGGTGTCCCCGGGCTTCCGCCCGGGGCTTCTTGTCAGTGGTCGGGTTCACCGTTGCCCGGGAGCATACATCCCCGAGCAGCCCCCATGACACGGCCGGGATTGACCGGCGAAACAAATGCCCCTTGCAATTACCGAAAATCAAGCCAAATTCTCTACTTCGATCCCCTGACCGTCCGGAAGGTTTTCTGCCATGCGTACCAAGAGCGTCGTCCCCCGTCTCCGCGCCAAGAAGCGGCTCTTCAAGCGAGTGAAGGGCTCGGTCGGTGGCCGCCGCCGCCTCCTCCGGACCGCCAAGGAATCGCTCCTCCGCGCCGGTGTCTACGCCCACCGTGACCGGCGGCGCAAGAAGCGCGACTTCCGCCGGCTGTGGATCGTCCGCATCAACGCCGCCGTCCGCGAGCGCGGGCTCCGCTACAGCCAGTTCATCGCCGGCCTGGAGAAGATCGGCTGCGAGCTCGACCGCCGCACGCTGGCCGAGATGGCGGTCGTCGATCCGACCGGCTTCGACACGGTCGTGGCCGCCGTTCGCCAGGCCCTCGGCCTGCCGGAGCCGGCCGCAGTCGCGTGACGCCGTGACAGCCGTCCCGCTCGCCACGTTCCTCGGCGAACTCGAATCGCTGCGATCCGCCGCATCGGCCGCCCTCTCTGCGGCTGCCGACGCCTCGGCCCTCGAAGCTGCCCGCATCGAGTTCGTCGGCGCCCGGGCTGGGAGGCTGAAGGCGATTCAGAAACTGCTCGGTGGCCTCGACGTCGCCGACAAGCCCGCCGCCGGCAAGCATTTCAACGACACGAAGGCGGCGATCGCCGAGCTGCTCGCCGCCGCCCAGGGCAGGCTCGCCGGCGGACCGAGCGGGGGCGTTGCGCAGGGCATCGACGTCACCCTGCCGGGCGACCGTGTGCCGCTGGGCCACTTCCATCCGCTCACGCAGACCATCCGCCGGGTGCAGGAGATCATGGGCCGGCTCGGCTTCGAGAGCGTGGACGGCCCCGAGGTCGAGGACCAGTGGCATAACTTCGAGGCCCTCGCCATCCCCGCCGCGCATCCCGCCCGCGACCCGCTCGACAACTTCTACCTCGCCGTCGCCCGCGAGGCCGACCCGCTCCTGCTCCGGTCGCAAACGAGCACCGTGCAGATCCGCGTCATGGAGAACCGCGAGCCGCCACTGCGGATCGTGTCCCTGGGCCGCGTCTACCGCCCCGACACCGCCGACGCCACCCATTACCCGATGTTCCATCAGGTGGAGGGGCTGCTGATCGAGCCGGGCACCACCATGGCCCACCTCAAGAGCGTGCTGCGGCTGTTCGCCTCGAGCTTCCTCGGCGGCGACGTGCATGTGCGGTTCCGGCCCTCGTTCTTCCCCTTCACCGAGCCGAGCGTGGAGGTGGACATGGAGTGGGGGGGCCGCTGGATCGAGATGGGCGGTGCCGGCATGGTCGATCCGGCCGTGCTCGAGGCGGTGGGCTACGACCCCGACCAGGTCTCCGGCTTCGCCTTCGGCCTCGGCGTGGAGCGAATCGCCGCCCGCCGCTACGGCGTCGCCGACATCCGCGACTTCTATCGCAACGACGTCCGGTTCCTGAGGCAGTTCTGACGCGATGATCATCTCCACGAACTGGCTCGCCGACTACGTGCAGTTCCCCGGCACGACCGCCGACCTCGTCGCGCGGCTGCTGATGTCCGGGCTGAACCACGAATCGACCACGGCGGTCGGCGACGACGAGGCGGTGGAGATCGAGGTCACGAGCAACCGCCCCGACTGCCTGGGCCACATCGGCGTGGCCCGCGAGGCGGCGCTGCTCTGCGGCCGGCCGCTGCACGTGCCCGATCCCCGCCCCCTCGAGGGGGGCGTGCTCGCCGCGCGGAGCGTGGCCGTCGACATCCTGGCCCCGGACATCTGCCCCTTCTACACCGCCCGGGTGATCCGCGGGGCGAAGGTCGGCCCCAGCCCGAAGTGGCTCGTCGATCGGCTGCGGACGGTGGGCGTGGCGAGCGTCAACAACGTGGTGGACGTGACGAACTACGTGATGCTCGAGGCGGGGCAGCCGCTGCATGCCTTCGATCTGGCGCGGATTCGCGGCGGCCGGATCGTCGTCCGCCGCGCCGTGGCAGGCGAGCCGTTCCAGGCGATCAATCACAAGACTTACGAACTCTCCGAGCGGATGTGCGTGATCGCCGACGCGGAGCGGCCGGTGGCGCTGGCCGGCGTGATGGGGGGCGCCGACACGGAGATCACCGCCGCCACGACCGACATCCTCCTCGAATCGGCCCAGTTCGCGCCGCTGCCGGTGCGGGCGGCCGCCCGAGGACTCGTGCTCGCGAGCGGCTCCTCCTATCGCTTCGAGCGCGGTCCCGATCCGGCGATGGTCGAATGGGCGAGCCGCCGCGCGGCGGCGTTGATCCTCGACCTGGCCGGTGGCACCCTCGAGACGGGGTTCGTGGAGGCGGGCAGGCTGGCCTGCGCGCCCGCCCTGATCCCACTCGATCCTGCCCGCGTCGCCGAGGTGCTCGGCATCGACGTGCCGCCGCAGCGGCAGCGGGCGATTCTCACCGGCCTCGGATTCGTCGCCGATCCGCAGGCACCGGACCGCTGGCTCGCCCCCACCTGGCGGCGCGACGCCTGGCGCGAGATCGATCTCGTCGAGGAGATTGCCCGCATCGAGGGCTACGATCGCGTGCCCGAGAACGTGGCCGTCGCGGCCCGGCCGGTGGAATGGTCATCGCGGGAGCGGACGATCCGGGCCGCCGGCGAAGTGATGGTGGCAGCCGGTTTCTGTGAAGCGATGACCCGCAGCGTCGTGGCCGCCCCGCTCGAGGAGACGGCCAGCCCCTGGGGCGCAGCGGAGCCGCTTACGATCTCTCCGCCGCTCGTTCGCGGCGCCGACCGGCTGCGGCGCACGCTCCTCCCGAGCCTGCTCGAGGCCCGGGCCGGCAACGTCGCCGTGGGCACGGCGGATGCCGACCTCTTCGAAATCGCCCGCGGCTACCTGGCCCGACCGGCGGCCGCCGAACCGGCCCCGAGTCCGGCGGAGGAGCCGCTCCTGCTCGGCTGCGTCGCCGGCGGCGGCTTCGCCCGGGGCAAGGGCCTGGCCGAGGCAGTCCTCGCCCGGCTGGGCGTCACCAATCGGGCGGCGGCCGACAGCGTCGGCTACCGACCGATCGACCTCGATCTCTTCGCACCGGGCCGGGGGGCCGAGATCGTGCTCACGCGACCGGGCGCGGACAGCCGGCGCGTGGGCGTCGTCGGCGAGGCGGCACCGGGCCAGCTCCGACGATACGGACTCGACGGCCCGCTCGTGCTCGTCGAGTTGCGGCTCGACTGGCTGTCGTTTGCCGTGGATCACGCGGTGAAGCTCGCACGTCCCAGCGACTTTCCGGCGGTCGATCGCGACCTCAACCTCGTCGTGGCCACCCAGGTGCCATGGGGCCGCGTGGAGGCGACGATCCGCGCCGCCGCAGGCCGCCTCCTCGACGACTGCCGGCTCGTCCAGGTGTGGGAGGATGCCGAGCGGCTGGGGGAGGGAAAGAAAAGCTTTCTCGTCGCCCTCCGGCTACGCAGCGACTCCGGCACGCTTTCGGGCGAGGAAGCCACGCGGACGACCGACGCCATCGTGGCCGCCTGCACCCGCGAGCTCGGCGCCGAGCTCCGCCGGTAGCAGGCCGTGGAACAGACCTGCTACCGCAGGGTGCGCTGGCCATCGCACCGGGAAACCATCGGCGTTGCCTCGGCTCCGCCTGCGGCCTGCGAATCCCGCCGTCGATCCAGAGGAGCTCCTGCCCCGGCCACGTTGACATACTGCTGCATAAGCTGTACATATTGATGCATGCGAACGACACTCGACATCGACGATCGGCTGCTCGCCGCGGCCCGCCGCCGCGCCGCGGAAAAAGGCACCACGCTCACAGCTTTCGTGGAGCACGCCCTGGCCGCGTCGCTGGCCGACCGCGGGTCCACTGACAAACGCTATCGGCTCCGCTGGAAGACCCACCGCGGCCGCACGCTCCCCGGCGTCGACCTGTCGGATCGTGATCGGCTTTTCGAGAGGATGGAAGGACGGTCGTGATCGCCGTCGACACCAACATCCTCGTCTACGCCGACCGCGAGGAGTCGGCTCAGCATGCCGCGGCGCTGCGTGCGGTGCGGCAGTTGGCGGAGGGAGACGAAGCCTGGGCGCTGCCGGTCTTTTGCGTCGGGGAGTTTCTCCGCGTCGTGTCGCATGACCGCCTCTTCGATTCGCCGACACCGATCCTCGACGCGCTCGCTTCGATCGACTCCTTGCTCGCCAGTCCATCGGCCCGGCTGCTGGTGCCGGGGGATGGGTACGTCCGGCTGTTGCGCAGCCTGGCTGACGAGTCGCAGGTGCAAGGCAATCTGGTCTTCGATGCCCAGATCGCCGCGGTCTGCCTCGAGCACGGGGCAACGACGCTGCTCACCGAGGATCGGGATTTCGCCAGGTTCCGCAGTCTGAAACCGCTCACGCTCGAGGCCTTCCTGGGTCGGTGACGGCCCACGCACGATGGTGCACGGGCAGGCGTTCCCGGTTGACCGCCCCATCTCCGTCCGCGCGCCGGCGAGGCCCCGTCACTTGCAAACGTGCCGTGGCCCCGGATATTCTCCGCCAACGTCACGTCCGCAGCCCAACCCGCGCGTCTGCGGCCGCGACGGATGCGCAGGAGTCCGGCCGCGGAAACCGATGCGTCTCTTCGTCGTGGTGTCCGCCGCCCTGGCCACGCTCCTGCCGGCGTGGGCCGCCGCGGATCAATCTGCCCTGCGTTCGCAGGTCCGGTGGCAGGAACTGGCGGCGATCGACAGCCTGATCACGGAAGGCGAATGCGACATCGCCGTGGCCGGGGCCCGGGAACTGGCCCGACAGGTCGAAGCCCGGCAGGGACCGCGGTACGTCGGCCTCGCCGAGATCCATGCCGCCATCGGCCGCGCCTTCCGCCGCCAGTCCCGCTTCGATGACGCGATCGCGGCGCTCGGCAAGGCCCTCGAACTCTGGCAGCACAACCTCGGCGAGGTGTCCGCGCCGACGCTCTTCAGCCTGCGCGACATGGCGGCGGTGCACCGCGAGGCAGGCCGGCTCGACGAGGCCCGCCGGCTGGCCGAGCGGGCCAAGGAGCAGGTGGAGCGACTGCCCCCTCACGAGTCGCTGGAGGCGGGCATCCTCGTGGAACTCGCCCGTGTGATCATCGCACAGCAGAAAGATGCCGACGCCGAGCACCTGCTCGTCCGCGCGCTCGCCCTGCAGGACGAGTTTCTGGCCGCCGCGCATGCCGACGCGGTCGAGACCGCGCGGCTCCTGATCGACCTGCACGAGCGGCGGCGGCAGCCCGACAAGGCCGCGCGGCTCCGCGGCCGGCTGTCCGCCGAGACTTCCCCCGACACCGCGGCCCGGTGCATTCTCGTGGTCACGGCGCTGCGGCTCGTCGCCGATATCCACCGTGCCGGCGGCGACCTGCGGACGCCCGTCGAACTGGTGCGGCATGGACTCGCCGTCACCGAACAGGAGTTCGGCCCTGACGATCCCAACACGGCCGTGATGCGGGATGTCGTGGCGGACACGGAGGCGGCTGCTCGCGGTGAGCCGGCGGCCGGGCCGGCCGCCGGCCCGGCGAAGCAGGGAGTGGCCAAATGAGGATGTCACAAGGCCGCCGCGTGCCGGCCATGTTCGTCGTGGCCGTTCTGACCGCAATCCCGTTCGCCGTCGCGTCACGCCCCGCGGTCGCCGACGAGCCGACCGGGAAACCGCCGGCCCCAAATGCGGCGGCGCAGAAGACCGAACCGCAGGCTGCGAAGCCGGCCACGATCCCGCTGCCGCGGAAGCGGCTGCACCTGCTCCCGAGGCGGGTGAGCGACAAGCAGCCCGAAGGGCGTCCGGCGCATTGCGGCCTCCTGGCCTCGGAGTTGGCACGGCAGGCAGTGCTGATCGCGGCCCGCGACGAACTCGGCCTTCCCACCCGCGATGCATTGCTCGGTGACGCCATCGCCAAAAACGATCCCGACGCCGTGAGCGTGACCACGATGGTCGATCCCGGCGGCCGATTCGCAGTCTTGCTGGGGCCGGATCGGCAGAGTCCGCGGCAGTTCGAGCCGTTGAATCGGGTGTTCACGTTCGCGGAGGCCGGTGGCCTCGTCAACTACGCCGAGCTGTCGGCGAAGCTCGAGCACCTCAGCCGCGAACTGTTTCCCGAGTTCCTGGAGCAGTCAGGCTTCGCCCGGCTGCCGTCGGCCCCGCAGGCCGGTGCCGGCGAGGTCGACGCCACCACGGCCAAGCTGCTCACGCGGTTCAGCCCGATGGCGCAGCTGACCGCCGTCCGCCGGCTGCACGCCATCCGCGCGGCATCGGTACGGAGCGGCCCGGGACAGTCCGCCGACGTGCTCGAGGCGCTCGCGGAGGGCTACGCCAACCTGGCGATGCTCGCCCAGCAGGTGTGGAGTGAGCAGCCGGTGGTCTACGAGGCCCGGGCGCTGCTCTACGCGCAGCGGCTCTGGGCGCTCGACCGCAAAGCACCGCGCGGCCTGTGGCGGCTGGCGTACGTGCTCGACATGATCGGAGCCGACTGGCTGGCCCTGCCCCTGATCGCCGACGCCGACGAGCTCACAAAGGAGGCGGGCACGCGGCCGCCGGCCTGGCGGGGAGCGATGCTCGCCAGGCTGCACTACGATCCCCCGCAGGTCCGGGATTGGATCACGGCCGAAGGCTCCGACGACGACTACGCCGGGGTGCAGCTGTTTCGCAGTCAGCCCGGCGAGTGGTGGCCGACCGCGTTGTCGGCCGCGACCGCGGCGGCCTTCCTGGAGCGAAGGCACGGTGGCTGCACGCCGATCACGCGGCGGCTCGCCGGCCGCGGTGCCACGATCAGCGAGGGGCATCTCGGCAACGGCGTCTCGGAGGAGGCGCTGGCAGAGGACGTGGGGCTGTTCGTGGAGCACGACGGCCAACTGCCGGCCCGCGTGAAAACCGCGGTCGATCCCGACAACCTGCTGGGAACGGTGCCCGCAGCGCTGATGAAAACCGGTGCGGGCGAGCCCGGCGAGCCGTCCTGCCGGGCGGTGGGGCGGCTGATGGCGGAGCTCAACATGCTCTCGATCGCCGATGAGTTGTCGTTCCGCAGCTGGATGCTCGGGGTGGACGTCGCCGACGTGATGAAACGCCGGATGCCGATGCTCGACCCGCACGAAATGAAGTTGCTCGTCATGCTGTCCGCCAGCGAAAAGCGGGCAGGAAAGATGCCCCCGATGACGCTGCCCAGGCCATTTATCACGCCTCAGCTGGCGGCGCACGCGGTTCCGGCGTTCATCGGCACTCGCGTCGGAGGGACGGACTTCGGCATCGACCTGCTGCTGCATGCGATCGCCTCCGGCGACGACCTCGGCCCCGACCAGGCGATGCTCACTCGGGTGGCGGAGTCGCACCGCGTGCAGAAGGTTCCCGGAAAGCCGGTGCTCCTCGCAGACCTGCCCGCCCGTTGGGCGCGGGTGAGCCCGCACCGGGCGGCGGCCCAGATGCGGGCGATGTGGCCCGATCGCGAGGGCCGCCTGCCCGATGTCGAGCAGCTGCATCGCTGGGTGCGCAACCCGGAGACGAGCATGCGGGTCACGAAGGACCTGATGGCGATTGGCGAGAACACCCTCGCCGTGCGGTTCCTTGAAGAGGCCGTCACGCTCCATCACGCCGCCGATCAGTACCAGGCGCTCGCCGCGTTCTACTTCTCCCAGGGCCGCATGACGGCCTGGCGGCAGACGCTCGACGACTACCTCCGCCATCCCGACTCGGGACTCGGCCCGGCCCACGCCCGGGCCGACATCGCGCAATACCTGGTCGACGAGGGCCGGCCCCGGGAGGCGCTGGAGTATGCCCAGGCGGCGGCCGAGAGTTTCTCGCAGCAATCGCTGCAGTCGCTGGCATATGCCTTCGAGGGCCTCGGCGAGGCCGAGGATGCGAACCGGATCTACGCCGTCATCCACGACCGGTACGGCGGAAATGGCTTCGACTGGTACTGCGCGATGATCCGCTTGCAGGCCGACCGCACCACTCCCCGCGACCTGGTCGCTGCCGCCGCCCGGGATCCGCAAGCCCCGCAGGAACACCCCTGGCTGGGAATCCTGTTGGCCGAGGCCGATGGCACTCAGCCGCAGGCGCTCGAAGCGCTCGACCGCCACGCCCGCGCCGTGGAGGCGCCGAACATTTCGCACATCGAGCTGCCGCTGCTGCTGGGCGAGACGGCCGACCGCGAGCGGCAACGGGAGCGGACGCGGGAGATCGCCCTCCGCGTCACCCAGACGACGTCGCCGGTCAGCACCCTGCTCGGCGATCTGTACAGGGCCATGGAGCACCCGGACCGCTACCCGCCTGCCCGCATCGAGCGAATCATCGCCGCGCAGCCGCGGTACCACCGTCCCCTGTTCGACTACGGCTTCGGCTGGTGGCTCGTGCAGAACGGCAACCGCGACCTGGGTCGGCAGCTCCTGGCCCGCGCCGCCTCGCGGCCGACGACGCAGCCGCTCATATCGACTCTCGCCCGCCTCCGACTCGATGCCCTGGATCAACCGCGCCGCTAACGATGAGCCTGGGGCGAGCGGTCCGGGGAGTGAGGCAAACCCCTGCCCACGGAGATTTCAGGTTCGCCGGGAGCAAGCTACAAGAGAGCGGACGAGCCGATAGTGTTTTGTGATCTGACTGTCCAGGAGACACTCGCATGCAGGCTGTCGATGCACGCGTCAGGCCCGGCTTCTCGGCATTCGGCCTGGCGCCTACGGAAAAAACCGGCCCCTTCCTCATCGCGGGCGAGTCACCGATCGGCCGAACCGTCCACAGGGCCGAAATACGCTCGCGTCGCCGGCCACGGAGGGGATCGGCGGCGGCGGTCCTCGTCGGCGTCTTGGTCTGTCTCTGGAGTCAGCCGCCCATTGCGGAAGACCGGGTGAGACCGACCCGCGCCGCCCTGCATCCCCAGTTCATCCACGACGCCCAGACAAAACCGATCTGGCAGTCAGTGGACGGACACTCCATCCGATATCTGCTGTCGTTGCCCAAAGATTGGTCACCCGATCGGAGATGGCCGGTGATTGTCGTGATCACCGGGTCGAGTTCCAATTTTCCGATCATTGCCCAGGGATATCATGACGTTCGCGGCGACCGACCATTTATTTTGATAACGCCGGCCACCGTTTCTAGCGGCAGCAAGATCGACACGGACCTGTACCCGCACCTATCTCAGGACGAACTCGCGCGTCTCGCCGCGGCTTCCGTTCGCGAAAAACTGGCATACGACATGGCCGGCCTGGAGTTGATCCTGGCGGAGGTCGGCGAGAAGTTCGCCGGCGACTCGAAGGCCTATCTCAGCGGGTTCTCCATGGGCGGCACGCTGGCGTGGCAGATGGCGCTGCTTCGTTCGGATCTGTTGCACATGGCCTTTCCAGTCTGCGCCATGTACAAGGAGGAGGCGAGAGGGCTGATCCCGGCGGGGCATAGGCCCGCCAACCCGGCGTTGCCGATCCGGGCGTTCCAGGGCGAAAAGGACCCCTGGCTGGATGGCTTCGAAAAGCATTGGGAACGCGCGTCTGGGCTCGCGAAGCAGGCGGGCTTTCAGGACGTCACACGGATGGTCACCGGCCGCGGCCACAGTTGGTACTACGAGGAAATACTCGGACTCTGTGCCGAACATCATGCGGCACTGCAGCGCGCCGCCCCGCCGCAGGCGGTTCCGACCGAGTCACGTCCGTAGGCGGAGACACGGGTTCGTCGTTTTCGCCACGGGAACTTCGGAAACGGTGGGGTTGGCATTGGTGGACCGCCCATCCGGAACGAAAGACGAGGCGTCACCCGCCCATCTCGCGCACCGCCGACAGCAAGGCTGTCATGGTGCGGCAACGACGGCAGCTTCGCGGACGCGGCGTGGAATGGAAACTTCTGGCGGTGAACATGGTGGGGGAGTAGGATGATCTGGCTGGAAACGAAGGGCTTTCGTCCGGCGGTTGCGGCAGCGAACGTCCGCGTTCATCATCAGCGTCGGGAACGACGGCAAGCCGGGGACTGACTGCGAAAACAAAGCGGAAACCAAGCCGCCGGACGCGGCTCAGCGACTCTTCCGCAGCAACTCCCGGTGACGCCTCCCATGCCACAGATTCTGCTCGCGGCAATGTTCCTGCTGCTGCCGCTCGCGGCGGTCGCCGCCGAGCCGGCCGGAATCCGGCTCGAGAAGGGGGACCGCGTCGTCGTCATCGGCAACACGCTGGCCGAGCGGATGCAGCACGTCGGGCACTGGGAGACGCTTCTTCACTCCCGGTTCCCGGAGCTCGAGCTGGTGGTGCGGAACCTCGGCTGGTCGGCCGACGAGATCGCGCTGCGACCGCGTTCGAAGAACTTCGTCGACCATCAGAACACGCTGGCCGACCACAAGCCGAACCTGCTCATCGCCATGTTCGGGTTCAACGAGTCGTTCGCGGGGCCGGATGGTCTGCCTCGGTTCGAGCAGGATCTCGAGCGGTTCCTCGCCGCACCGCAGCGGATCGACCAATTCACCTCGGCCCGCAGCCCGTGGGATCGCGAGCAGGACCGGGTGGTCGAGTTTCCCCCGCTGGCGGGCCTGCGTCACGTGGTGCTCGTCTCGCCGATCGCGCATGAGAATCTCGGCGACCCGCACCTCCCGGACGGCAGGGCGAACAACGCGAACCTGCGGCTCTACACCGAGGCCATGCGGCGGGTGGCGGCCCGACACGGCACGCCCTTCGTGGACCTGTTCACCCCGTCTTTGCAGCTCATGGAGTCGGCCGGCGGGCAGAAACTGACGATCAACGGCGTCCACCTCAACGCCCACGGCGACCGGCTCGTCGCCGCGGCCCTCGACGCCGCCCTCTTCGGCCCGCGGCCCGCGCCGGACGGCCGCATCGACCTCGAGCGGCTCCGCGCCGAGGTGAACGAGAAGAACCTGCAGTTCTTCTACGACCACCGCGCGGTGAACGGCTTCTACATCTACGGCGGCCGCAAGAGCCCGTTCGGCACGGTCAACTTTCCCGTCGAGTTCGCCAAACTGCGGAACATGACCGCGCTCCGCGACCGGCGGGTCTGGGACGTGGCCCGGGGAAAGCCGGTGGCCGCCCGGATCGACGACTCGGAGACGGGCCCGCTCCCGGAGATCCCGACCAACCGCCCCGAACTGGCGAAGCTCACCCGGCCCGAGGAGTCTCTGGCCCAGTTCACGCTGGCCGAGGGCTACGAGGCCAACCTGTTCGCGTCGGAGCGGGAGTTTCCCGAGCTCGGCAATCCCGTGCAGTTTGCCTTCGACGCCCGCGGCCGGCTCTGGGTGTGCACGATGCAGACCTATCCGCAGTACAACCCGGGCACGCCGGTCCATGACAAGGTGCTGATCCTCGAGGACACCGATGCCGACGGCCGCGCCGACGTCTGCAAGGTCTTTGCCGACGGCCTGCACCTGCCGACGGGCATCGAGTTCAGCAGCGGGGGTGTGTTCGTCGCCCAGCAGCCGGACATGATGTTTCTCAAGGACCTCGACGGCGACGACCGGGCCGACGTCCGCGAGCGGGTGCTCCACGGGTTCGACTCGGCTGACTGCCACCATGCGCTCAGCACCTTCACCTACGACCCGGGCGGCGGGCTCTACTTCCAGGAGGGCACGTTTCTCCACTCGCAGGTCGAGAGCCCGTGGGGACCGACCCGGCTCGCCAACGCGGGGGTGTTTCGTTGGGAGCCACGAACAGGGCGTTTCGGTGTCTTCGCGCCCTACAACTTCGCCAACCCCTGGGGCCACTGCATCGACCGCTGGGGCCAGAACTTCGTGGCCGACGCCTCGGGCGGCGCGAACTACTGGGGCACCGCCTTCTCGGGCGACATCGACTATCCCGACAAGCGGTCGGTGATGAAGCAGTTCCTCACCAAGCAGTGGCGGCCGACGGCGGGCTGCGAGATCGTGTCAAGCCGCAACTTCCCGGAGGAGGCCCAGGGCAACTACCTGCTCAACAACTGCATCGGCTTCCACGGCGTGCTGCAGTACCGGATGCGGGACGAGGGGGCTGGGTTCGCGGCCGATCCGGTCGCGCCGCTGCTCCGGTCGGCCGACCAGAACGTGCGTCCGGTGGACCTCGAGTTCGGTCCCGACGGCGCGCTCTACGTGTGCGACTGGTTCAATCCGCTGGTCGGACACATGCAGCACTCGCTCCGCGACCCGAACCGCGACCACCACCACGGCCGGATCTGGCGGGTCCGCCACGCGAAGCGGCCGCTCGTCACGCCCGCGAAGATCGCCGGCCAGCCGGTCCCGGCGCTGCTCGCCCTCTTCGAGTCGGAGCCGGAGGAGCGAACCCATGCCCGAGTCCGCAGCGAGCTCTGGAATCGCGACGGCGCCGAGGTGCTGGCCGCGGTCGACCGCTGGACAGCGGCGCTCGATCCCCATGGCCCCGACTACGAGCATCATCTGCTCGAGGCCCTCTGGCTCCACCAGGCCCACGACGTCGTCCACGAGGGGCGGCTGCGGGCGGCGGTCCGGTCGCCCGATTTCCGGGCCCGGGCTGCGGCCATCCGCGTGCTGTGCGCCTGGCGGGACCGAATCTCGCAGCCGCTCGATCTTTTGGCCACGCTCGTCGAGGACAGGCATCCGCGGGTGCGGCTGGAAGCGGTGCGGGCCCTCAGTTTCTTCCCCGACGCGCGGGCCCTCGCCAGCGCCCAGCGGGCACTGCTCCACCCGATGGACGACTCCCTTCACTACACGCTCGGCGAGACGATCAACACGCTCGACCGCCGCCTCCGGCGGCGGGACCCCGGCTTTAGCGTGGCCGCACCGCTGGTGGCGCTGATCGAGCGGAAGCAGGTGCCGGCCGACCGCCTGGGTGACATCGTGAAGATGATCTGCAGTCGGGGCACCCCGGCCCAACTGGCGAGCGTCTTCGCCCAGGCGCTGCAGGGCGACTATCCGTCCGAACTGCGGCTCCAGGTGTTCACCACGCTGCTCGACACGGCCACGACCCGCAAGGTGAAGCCCGCGGGCGATCTGACGGCGATCGGCCGCGTGATCCGCGGTGAGGACAACGCCGACGGGCGGCTGCGGCAGGCGGCCATCCGGCTGGCGAGCGCCTGGAAGCTCGACGTGTCTCGCGATCTCGGGCAGATCGCCCTCGCGGGCGTCGACCCCGCGGTGCGATCCGCGGCGATCGACGGCCTGATCGCGATCGGCGACCGCCCGGCGCAGGAAACGCTCGAGAAACTCACCGCCAAGGGACAGCCCGGGCCGATCCGGATGGTCGCGGTCGCCGGCCTGGCCAGATCGGATCTCGACCGGGCCGCCGCCCGCGCCGCGACCGTGCTCGGCGAGTGCGACCCGCGGGACGACCCCGCGCCGCTCGTGGACGCCTTCCTGAACCGCAAGGGCGGGCCGGACGCCCTCGCCGCGGCGCTCGCCCGGCGGACGCTCCCGGTCGACGTCGCCAAGCTCGCGCTGCGTCACATGTACGCGGTCGGCCGAAGCGATAAGGCTCTCTCCGACAGGCTCAGCGCCGCCGCGGGCATCGCGGTCGATCCGCCCCCGCCCACGCCCGCGGAGGTGGCCAGCCTCGCCGCGGAAGTCGAAGCCAGGGGGAATGCGGCCCGCGGAGAACTCGTGTTCCGCCGGGCCGACATGAGCTGTCTCAAGTGCCATGCCCTGCACAAGGCGGGAGGCGACCTCGGACCCGAGCTCACAAGCGTGGGTGCCGTCTCGCCGGTTGATTTCATCGTCAGCTCGATCCTGAATCCGAACCTGGCGATCAAGGAACAGTACGTCACGAAAATCTTCCAGACTGTGAATGGCGAGGTGTTCACCGGAATCGTCCTCAGCCGCGACGCGGTGCGGGTCCAGCTCAAGGAGGCCTCGGGCAAGACGATCACGATCCCCACGGCCGACATCGAGGAGGAGGCCGAGGGCCATTCGCTCATGCCGCAGGGCCTGGCCAAGTTCCTCACCCGAGACGAGCTGGTGGACCTTGCGAAGTTCGTCTCCGAACTGGGCAAGCCAGGGCCGTACGCCGTCCGCACCGATCCGCTGATCCAGCGGTGGCGGCTGTTCGGCGACATGCAGGCGATCAAGTCGCTCGGCGAGAAGCCGGAGGAGGCGCCGGCCATGGCGCAGTTCGAGGGGCGGATTCTCGGCTCGGACGCCTGGCAGCCGGTCTACGCGCGGGCCAGCGGCGAGCTGCCGCTCGACGAGCTGTGCCGCGGCGACCAGGCGGCGATGGTCTACGTGCAGGGTGAGATCAGGGTGACCGAGGGGGGCGCGGTGACGGTGGAGATCGACGCGCCGGGGAAGTTCCTCGCGTGGCTCGACACCGAGACCCACCACGGCCAGCGGACCTTCACGACCAGGCTCTCACGGGGGACGCACAAACTGACGCTGCGGGTCGCCCCCACCGCCCCGGGTCAGGCGGTGAAGGTGCGGATCTCGTCACCGCCGGGTTCGACCGCCGTGGCCGACGTGGTCGGTGGCGTGTGAGCCGGGGCATCGACCGGATGTCGCGTGTCCGTCGTAGGCTCCGCATCGGCCGCAGGTCTTTCCTGCTGATCGCGTCGGCCGCGGTCAGCGGCGGCTGCAGCCCGCCCGAGGTGCCGCACCGCGGCAACGCGACGTTCGAGCCCCAGGTCGAGGCCGTCCGCGCAGGGGCATCCGCGCGAATCGTGGCGGACGCGCCCCTCACCGCCGCCGAGTGGGAGTCGCTCCGCGGCCTCGTGGGCCTGCGGGAGCTCGTGCTCCGCCACGGCGTCGCCGACGACGCCCGGGCGGAGATCCTCGCCACGCTGCCAGGCATCGAACGGCTCGTGCTTCGCGAGTCGCCACTTTCGGACGTCGGGTTTCGCGAGATCGCCCGCTGCAGGCACCTCGCGCACCTGAACGTGCCGCAGGCCGCCTGCACGGCCGCGGGTGTGCGGGCGCTGCGGCACATCCCCGCGCTGCGGTCGCTGCGGCTTGGCAGCAGGAATTTGGCCGGCCGCGAGGCGGGCGCGGCGGTGGCGGAGCTTGCTGCCCTCGAGTCGCTCCACCTCATCGACGTGCCGCTCGGCGACGACGGGCTCGCGGCCATCGCCGGCCTGCCGGGACTGCGAAATCTCTACCTCGACGCCGCCGGGGTTTCGGACGAGGCGTGGGGGGGGTATTTTCAGCAGCATCCCCACGTGCACGTGCATGTGGACCAGGCCCACCACGACCGCGACCCGGGCCGGGGACACGATACGCCGCGGGCGAACGCCGCCTCCATCACCGAGGGCCGATGATGACCACGACTTCCCGACTTCGCCCCTTCACGGCCTGCACCGCCGCGGCCGCCATCCTCGTGGTCTCCGTGGCCACGCCCCGGCTCATGGGAGCGTTGCGCCGCCCGGCCGCGGCCGAGTCGATGGCATCCGCCGCGATCGACTGGCTGTCCACGCTCGACGCCGAGCAGAAGGCGCGGGCGATGCAGCCCTTCGCCAGCCCCGCGCGGACCGATTGGCACTTCGTGCCCAAGAACGACCGCAAGGGGCTGCAGCTTCGCGACATGAACGACCGGCAGGAGGCCGCGGCGCTCGCGCTCGTGCGATCGGCCCTCTCGCAGGCCGGCTACGACAAATCGGTGATGATCATGAAGCTCGACGAGATCCTGCGGAGGATCGAGGGGGCCAAGGCGAAGAACATCCGCGACCCGAAGCGGTATTTCCTCACGATCTTCGGCACGCCCGCCGCCACGGGATCCTGGGGCCTGTCGATCGAGGGCCATCACCTCTCGTTCAACTTCACGGTCCGCGACGGCGTGCTCGTCGACTCGACGCCGCAGTTCCTGGGCGCCAACCCGGCGGTGGTGAAGACCAGCTTCGACGGCCTGCCCGCCTCGGGGGACCGCGTGCTCCGCGACGAGGAGACGCTGGCCTTCGAACTGCTCGCCGCGCTCGACGAACCGCAGCGGGCAAAGGCCGTGATCGCGAAGGAGCCGCCGCAGGAGATCCGGGCGGCGGGCAAGCCGCAGCCCCCCGCAGAGCCGGCGGCCGGCATCTCCTTCAAGGAGCTCACGGCGCCGCAGCAGTCGATCCTCCGGCGGCTCGTGGAGACCTACTGCGCCGTCATGCCCGACGAGGTCGCCGCCGAGCGGCTGCGGCTCATCGAGGGGCTCGGCGGCGGGGCCGACACGACGGCGCAGCCGTCCGCGCACCGGGGCTGGAACGACGTTCACTTCGCCTGGTCCGGCAGCCTCGTCCCCGGCGTGGGGCATGGATACCGGGTCGAGGGACCTACCTTTTCGATCGAGTTCGTGAACGTGCAGCCCGACGCCGAAGGCAATCCCGCCAACCACATCCACTGCGTGTGGCGCGACCGCACGGGCGACTTCGACCTGCCGGCCGCCAGCGCCGCCAAGGCCCAGGCCCCATGAGTCGTCGAGCCTCATCAATGCCGCGGTTTCCGGCGTGGCTGAAACCGCGGTCGCTGGAGGCTGCGGATGGCGGCCGGGTGGTCGTGCTCCAGGAAGGCGGCCGCGTGATCGGCCTGTTCCCAGGCGGATCGCAGGAAAATCTGCTCTGGACGCATCCCGCACTTGCCTCGGCGAGCAGCAGCCGGCGGCTCTGTCGGTCCGAATCATGGTCGAATCTCGGCGGCGATCGCACGTGGCTCTCACCCGAGCTCGAGTTCTTTTTCCCGCATTATCCCGACACTTCGGTGTACGCGCCGCCGCGCACGCTCGATCCCGGTGACTATCGTCTGCAGGATCGTGAGCGGGGCGTCATCAGCCTCAGCAACACGGCGTCGGTAATGGCCTATCGCGCGGACCGGAGAGTTCCGCTCCGGATCGTGAAGACCGTCCGCCTGGCGTCCAATCCGCTCGGCCCTGGGTTGCCGCGCGGCGTGGACTACGCGGGGTATTCACTCGAGGTGACGCTCGACGCGCCCGCCAGGGCACGGGCACTCCCGCTCGTCGCGATCTGGAACCTGCTCCAGCTTCCCCACGGCGGCGAACTGTTCATGCCCACCTATGCGTGGTGCCAGCCGACTCGTTTTTTCGGCATCATCCCGCCCGGCCATGTCCGGGTCTCGGAGCGTTGTGTCACCTACCGAATGGCGGCGGCCGGCGAGCAGAAAATCTCGATACCCGCGTTGGCCACGACGGGTCGAATGGCATATTTTTGGCACGCAGGCCGCACGGCCAGGCTGGTCGTCCGCAGTTTTCAGCCCGATCCATCGGGCATCTACGCCGATGCGCCCGCGGATCGCCCCCACGAGACGGGCTTCGCCCTGCAGGCATGCAATGTGAACAGCACGCTGGGCGCGTTCAGCGAGATGGAGCATCACGCGGCTGCGATCGGCGGCGACACCGGACTTCGGAAGCGGCAGGATGTGAGCCACGTATGGGGCTTCCGGGGTCCGCGGGCGGCGATCGAAGAAGTCACGCAGGTGCTGTGCGGCATATCGGACAGACGTGATCGAATCTGATCGAAAAGCGAGGCGATCACTCATGGCCAGCGACGTCGAGCACATCTGCAAGGCAGCCGCACAACTCGGCGAGGGCCCGCTCTGGGATTGGCGTGAGGAGTGTCTGTGGTGGATCGACATCCTCGGCCAATCACTCCGGCGGTTCGATCCGGTGAGCCGCACGAGCACTCCCTACGACGTGGGCCGCCTGATCGGGACCGTGGTCGTCCGCGAATCGGGGGGGCTCGTTCTCGCCTGCGCCGACGGTTTCCAGGCCTTCGATCCGGAAACGCAGTCGCTCCAGTCCCTGGGCGACCCGGAGGCGGATCTCCCTGACAATCGCTTCAATGACGGGAAATGCGATCCCCGCGGCCGGCTGTGGGCCGGCACCATGTCGATGCAGGAGAAACCCGGCCAGGGCACGCTCTACTCGCTCGAGCCGGCGGGCGACATTCGGCGCCGGCTCAGTGGCGTGACCGTTTCCAATGGCATCGTGTGGACGGCTGACGAGTCCACCATGTATTTCATCGACTCGCCAACTCGCAGGATCGACGCATTCGACTATGACGCTGCGTCCGGCGAGCTCTCGAATCGTCGCTGTGCCATCGAGGTGCCTGCGGAACTCGGCATTCCGGACGGCATGGCGATCGACGCGGCGGGAATGCTCTGGGTCGGCATGTGGGGCGGGTGGCACGTGGTGACGTTTGATCCGCGAACCGGCCGCGAGGTTTCACGGCTGCGGGTCCCGACGGCGAACGTCACCGCCTGTGCGTTCGGCGGCCCCGACCTTCAGGATCTCTACATCACCACCGCCCGCGTGGGCTTGTCACCAGACGAACTCCGCGGGCAGCCGCTCGCCGGAGATCTGTTTCGGGTGCGGACCGAGGCGCCGGGCGTGCGCTCCACCATGTACTCGGGCTGACGCGGGCTCTGGCGACTGCTCAACGACGCGAGGCCGTCCACGATTCGCCGATGTCCTCGAGCGTGCGGCCTTTCGTTTCCGGCATCAGCAGCCACCCGAACAGGAAAGACAGGATGCACACCCCGGTGAACAGCCAGAATGCGGCCGCCACGGAACCGACCAACCTGTCGGACCAGCCCGTGATGGACGGAAAGAGATACGCGCCGGTGAAAATGAAGCACCAGAGTGTGGTCGTGGTGACCGCCACCGCCTTGGCCCGCAGCCGGGTTGGATAGAGCTCCGACATCATCAGCCAGGGCAGACCGCCGAGCGCGAGGCCATGGGGAATCGTGATCAACGAGATCACGATCATGACCGGCGTTCCCTTCCATCCCCAGGCGAAGACGAAGCCGCAGAGCAATGTGATCACCGCGCCCAGCAACGAGGCCCACATCCAGAGTGGCCGTCGTCCGACGCGGTCGGCCAGGGAAATCGACACGAGAGTCAGCACGGCCATCGCCCCGTAGACGAAGACGAAGTCGCGAATGGCGTCCTCCCGGTGATAGCCAGCCGCCTCGAAGAGCCTTGGAATATAGGCCCCGATCACGCTCCACCCGGTCCAGTTGTTGAAAAAGGCGAGCAGGATCCCGATGAACAGGGCCCAGAGCATGCCCGGCGCGAGCAGATCGGCCCAGCGGCCCTGCTCGGCGTGCAACGTGCGGCGAATCTCCGCGATTTCCGTGCGGGCGAAATCCGGGCCGTCGATGAGACGGAGCACGTTCTCCGCCTCATCGAACCTGCCCTTTTCAGCCAGCCAGCGCGGGCTCTCGGGCAGGCGGAAGACGAAGCCGACGAAGGCCACGATGCTCAGCATTTCAGAGAAGAACATCCACCGCCACGGCTGCAGGGCCCATGCCTCGGGCACGTCGCCCTGCTGGACGCCGTGCCTGATCCGGAGCCACGCGACGATGCCCCAGGCGATCAGCGGAGCGACCGCATGGCCCAAGACGACGGCGAGCTGATACATGAGCCCGAACCGTCCCCGCCGGGCCGGGGGCGCGAGTTCTGCGATGTACATCGGCGAGGCGATCGAGCACAGCCCCACGCCAAGCCCGCCGATCAAGCGGAAGAAGTTGAATGACCAGAGCACGCCGTCCCGGGTGCCATCGGCCATGCAGTCTGGCACCGCGGTGAACACAGCACTCACGGCAAGCAGCAGCGATGCCACGATCATGGTCTTCTTGCGGCCAATCGCGTCACACAACCAGGCGCCCAGGAACGGGCCGAGGATGCAGCCGAGGACGGCGCTCGCGGTGGCAAAACCCAGCTCCGCCGCGGAGAGTGCGAATTGCTCCTCCAGATAGACGTTTGCGGCCCCGATGAGCCCCAGGTCGTAGCCGAAGAGAAATCCGCCGATCGCGGCCACGAAGGCGGTCCACAGCGGCTGCAAACGTCTGTCTGATGGCATGGCGTCACCATGAGGCAGGGGTCGAAAGACTTGAAATCAACACGACCTCCGGCACCACCACGGCTCAGAGGCCGGGCACGTATCCTGTGCCGAAGGCATTCGACAGCGGGCCGGCGAACCCCTCGTGGAACGGCATCCAAGACGTCGTCCCGCCATCCACGACCAGGGTTTGGCCGAGGATGTATCGCGCGTCATCCGAAGCCAGGAAGGCGACGACCCGGCCGATATCGGCGGGAGCGGCACAGAAACCGGCCGGAATGCTCCGCCCTGCCGTTTCCGGCGCGAAGTCGGGGATCGCCTTGGAGTAGTTCTCGACATGCACGCATCCTGGCGCCAGGCCGTTCACCCGGATGCCACGCGGCGCCAATTCGATGGCGAGGGTGCGGGTGAACGCCACGATGGCGCCCTTCGTGCCCGCGTAGACGGTGTGCTCCCGCATGCCTTCGTAGGCGTGAATCGACGTGATGTTGACCACGCAGCCGCGGGCCTTCTCGAGCGCCGGCACCAGCTTCTGGGTGAGAAAAAACATCGCCCGGATGTTGACGCCATACAGCGTGTCGAACTGCTCCGGCGTCACGCGCTCGAAGGGTATGTTCGCGGTGATTCCTGCGTTGTTGACCAGCACGTCGAGCCCACCGAGGTATTCAAGTGCCGCGGCGGCGAGGCCCTGCACCTGGTCGACCTGCGTGAAATCCGCACGGAAACACCGGGCGTCACCTCCCTGGGCGACGATTTCAGCCACGGTCGCCTCCGCACCGGCAGCGCTGTGGGAGTAGTGAACCGCCACGCGACAGCCGCGCCGGGCCAGTTCGAGTGCAATCCCGCGGCCGATGCCCGTACCCGCCCCGGTGACGAGGACACGCTTATGCTGCATACTGATTCTCGCTCGCAGTCTCGGAGCCTGGGGATGGAGACTATCGATTGACCGCGGATCGCGCGAGCCCACGGTCGCTCGGATCCGCACGGCAGCGGCACTGACACCCGGAGGGGTTGCGCGACCGATCAGCGGTCGTCGTACACCCGGGTGATCTCCTCCTTGGTGATCGGCGCCGCGTGGTCTTGACTGACGACCTGCACCTGCACCCGCTGGTCGCCGGCCCGGCGGCCGCGGGCGCGGATCCGGAACACCGCTTCCTCGGAGGGAGCGAGCTTCACCAGGGGCTCGAAGACGACGGCCCGGTTCTCGAGGCGATGCCCCGCCGGCCCCTGGGCATCGACGGGCTCCAGGTCACCGAGCAGGCTGGCCGTCACGCGGACGCCCGTGGCCGGCTTCGTGCCCTGGTTGCCGACGCGGACGACGTATTCCGTCACGCCGCCGACCTCGATCGGATCCTCGCTGTCGGCGACCTCGAAGCTCACCGCCGCCAGCCCTTCGACCTCGCAAACGTGGGCCACCTGGTCGGCCAGGCCGTCGGCGCTGCGGGCCGCGGCCATGATCTTCTGCGGCCCGAGGGCGATCGGCATCACGACCACCTCGACGGTGCCGGTCTCGCCGGGCGGGAGCTCCTCGAGATTCCACAGCACGCGGTGGGTGCGGTCGTCATGCCAGCCGGCATTGTTGGCCCGCACGAACTTCATCCCCGGTGGCAGCTGCGCCGCGAGCTCCACCGCCCGTGCCGGCGCCGTGCCGGCATTCGCCATCGAGATCGTGCAGGTGGCCGGCCGCTGCAGGAACCGCCGCAGCGGCATGTCGACGGCCAGCTCCAATGTTGGCGCCGTGACCTCGAGCTTCGTGGTCTGTTGAGCCTCCACGCCGCCATCGGCACGGGCGGCGAAGCGGGCCGCCTGCACGCCGGGCCCCCGGGTGCCGAGCACGAGGTCGATCGTCCGCGACTCGCCGGGCCGCAGCTGCCCCACGTCGAACTCCAGCTCGCTGCCGGCGCGGTGGGAAACGTTCTCCGGGAGGAAGCCTTCGAGCACCACGCCGGTGGCCACGCCGCTGCCGGGATTGCTCACGGTGATCGTCAGCTGGGTGTCGCGGCCGATCAGCACCGGCTTGGGCTCCGTGGCCTCGATCTTCAGGGCGGGCTTGGTGGACCGGGAACGGATCGACGCATCCGCCCGGAAGCTCACGCTCGCAACACTGCCGATCTCGCCCTCCTCCTGCGGCATCAACTCCATGATGACCCGGGCCTGACCACCGGGATCGAGTGTGCCCAGGGCCCAGACGAGATCGCCGTCGTTCCCGGCGGCTGCGGCCGTGGCCGGGCTGGCCGGGGGCGCGGTGGTCACCAAGGCGGTGCCGAAGGGAATCGCGTCGCGAAGCGTCACGTCATGCGCCGTCGCACTACCCACGTTGCGGACCAGGATCTCATAGCGTGCCGGCTTGCCCACCTGCACCTCCCGGGGACCGCGCTTCTCGACGGCGAGCTGTGGTGTCTGGATGCCCTCGAGTTGCATCGGGCCCGGCCGCCCCTGACCAGCCGCGTCCGGTCGCGGTGGGCCGGCCATAGCCGGCGCCGGGCTGCCGGCGTTCAATCCCGGCACCATCGGCGGCGCGGCGGCGTAGGGCACGGCGGCCGTGGCGCCACGCACCCTGGGCGGTGATGGAGCGGGTGAATCGGAAAACACAGGGCGGGCGGTCGGATGATCGGGAATCGCGGGTGGCACGCCGGCCACCGGCAGCGGAAGGGCCGGCGCCGCGGCGAACGGAGACACGGACGTCGGCTCCGGGGCCGGCGCGACGGCGCGGGTGCCGGCCGGAAGATCGCCGGCGTCGTCACCGCCGGGAGCGGCGGTCTGCGGGTCATGCCGAGACGGCGCCGGGGGCGGACCGGAAGCCGCGGCGGCCGGTTCGGCAGCCGGCTCATTCACGGCCGGTTGCCCATCGGCGTCGCTCGCTGCGGGCTCCGACGCGGGGGCGGACGATTCCGCGGGCGGGGTCACTGCCGGCTCCGCCACGCTCGGCGGCTCATTCAGCGCGGGCGGCACGTCCGTCGCGGAGAACCGGGAGAGGGGCCGTTCCTCACCGGATACGGCGATCACCGCGTCGGGCAGGTCGAGCGACGTCTGGCGGGCGTAGCGGTCGGCGGCTACCGGCGGTTCGGCGGTGGCCGACCCGCGTGGCTGCCAGCGACCTGGCGGCGGCAACTCGCGCAGGGCTTCATCGTCGCCGGGAAACGGTGCGGGCTCCGCAGACGGTCCGACCGCTGCGGCCTCGCTCGGCGGCGCCTGGATCTGCGCGGAGATGTCGCGGCCGCCGGCCGCCGGCCGACCGATGCCGAACGCCCACACGAGACCGAATCCCACGCCGCCACAGGCCAGCGCTCCGATCACGACCGGCAGGGGCGCATGACGCGGCGGAACCACGAGACTTTGGCGCGACGATCTTTCCGGTTCGGACATGATGGCAACCCCGTGGGCGGCCGCCGCTGGCGGCGAAGAACTTCGTCCGCGGAGAGATAGCAGGCCCCCGGACAGCGGTGAAGGCCACTCGCCCCGGGGCTCGGGGATGGTCAGGCCGCGCCGAGAATGTGGCGAAGATGGAAGTGGAACTTGCCCAGCTTCCCGCCATAGTTGCCGGCCGAGATCGCCGCCACGTCGGATCCGGCGGCGGCCCGCAGTCCGGCCTCCATCGCCGCGGCGACCGCCGCCTCGTCAATGCCGTCGATCACGATCTCCAGTGCACAGGCGACCTCGGGCAGCAGTTCGCCTCCCGCACGCCCGACCAGCGCCGGACAGAAGGCGTCGTTCGTGGACGCCCGCAGGGCGGCGTATCGCGATCCGACCTTGCTCCCGGACCGGACCACACCGCCCGGAAATGGCGTGATCACGCCGGCCAGCGGGCCGATCGCTGCCACGGCCCGCCGGGCCGCGGCCAGGCCGGCATCGAGACTGCGGGCCTGGAGGATGAAATTGCCGCCCCCCACGCCCTTGCCCACGCCCACCGACTCCTCGATCAGAAACTCGCCGTCCATGACCGGGATCCGCCAGAACCGGCGGCCGTCGAGAACCTTCGACTTCTCGAACCCGTCGCCGAAAAATCGCACGTGGCTCCCGAGGGGCACCCGCTCCTCGGCCCCCGGCAGGCCGTCGAAGACCGCCGTGCTCGGGCAGGTGAGCAGGCATTGCGCGGTGCGGTTTGCCACCGCCTTGCCGAGCGCGTCCGTCGAAAACCCAAAGGCGAGCAGCGCCGCGCCCGGCCGGCCGTCCGGGGTGTCGGCGGGGGCGAGCATCCGCTCCACTCCAATCTCCGCGTCGCACCCGATCACGCTCGTGCCGTAGCCGCAGGCCGCCCGCACCGCCGCGTCAAGCCAGTGGGCGTCATGGGCCGTGACGACCAGCCGCGTGAACCGGAGGCGAAAGGCTTCGGCGAACGTGTCGACGATCCATGTGGAATCGATGTGCACGACGATTGTTCCTGACGGCCTGGACGGGGCTGCGGCCCATGGAAAACCGGTGTTCTCCGAACGGACGAATCCCATATGCTAATCATTCGCCGTCCCACCGCCCCGCCCAGCCGAAGGATTCCGACCATGTGCCGTGTCTTTTTCGCGTTGCTGCCCCGCCGCGGCGCCAGCCTGCCGAACCAGCTGCCGCTCGTCGTCGCGGTGCTGCTGCTCGCCGCCGTCGCGCCGGCCGTGCCCAGCCTGGCCGATGAACTCACCACCAACGCGGCGGCCATCGTCCCCGCCGACGCGGCCTTCCTTTCGGCGACCCTCCGGGCGCGGGAACAGTACGACCGCTTCATGAAGAGCAACGCATTCAGGGCGCTCAAGGATCTGCCGGCGGTGCGGCGGGCGCTCGGTTCGCTCGAGGAGCAGCGGTCGATGCCGGGCAGCCCGTTCTCGATGGCTGAAACCTTCATGCAGCTCCCGGAGAACGAGCAGGCGGTCGACGTGCTCGCCGACATGGTGGCCACCGACACGTTCGTCTACGGGGAGCCGTCGTGCATTTCTTTTCTCCGGCTGCTGCAGAAGGTGCAGGAACTGCAGGGCACGGCCCCGCTGCAGGCCGAGCTCGGCCGCAATGACGGGCTGGAGGGCGTTCAGAAGGCCGCGATCGTCAAGGGCCTGGCGGCCAACCTCGATCTCCTCGTCGTGCCCGACATCGTGTGGGGCTTCCGGACCACGAAAGTCGACGCCGCGAAGGCGCAGCTCAGGCGGATCGAGGTCCTGCTCAAGCTCGTGACCCAGGCGAACCCCGCCATGGCCGACGCCCTGGCCCGCAAGCCGATCGCCGGCGGCGAGGTCGTGACATTCACGATCCAAGGCGACCAGCTGCCGTGGGGCGAGCTCGAGGACGAGTTGGCCGCGGGCCTCGACGACAAGGCCGACCTGGACAAGGTGCTCGACCGGCTGCGAAAGCTCGACGTCGTCGTCGCCCTGGGCGTGATCGGCGACCGCGTGATCCTCTCGGTCGGTGATTCGATCGACCACCTTCAGAAGCTGGCCCTGCCGGGAACCGGCCGCCAGGGCCTGCTCGACACGCCGCCCTTCGCCCAGCTCCGGGCCCACAAGGACAAGCCGCTCACCGGCCTCGCGTACGTCAGCGACGCCTTGGCCGATCTCAACCGGGAGAGCGCTTCCTCGGGCTTTCGCATGCTGAACCAGGCTGCAGACGCGGCCATCCAACAGGCGGCGCTTCCCGCGGAGGCGGCCGCGGACACGCGGCGGTTGCTGTCCAAGGCCGAGAAGGACCTGGGCCGCCGGCTGCCCAAGCCCGGGCCGTGGCTCGCCTTCTCGTTTCTCACCGACCAGGGCTACGAGGGCTACGCCTGGGACTGGGCACGAAACCAGCCCTTCGACGGTTCGCGGCGGCTCGATCTGCTGGAGCACGTCGGGGGTGCGCCGCTGGCGGCGGTGGTGTCGCGGATCAAGTCCGATCCCGCCCTGCTCGACGACCTCACGGCCCTGGCCTCGGGAAGCTGGGGGCTGTTCATGAAGTATGGCGTGCCGCGGGCCGACGAAACCGAGCGGGAGCGGGTCGAGGCCTTTGACGAGCACGTCGTGCCACTGGGAAAGAAGCTCATGGAGGTGCTCCGTGCCAAGATCGTGCCGGCGCTCGCCGACGGGCAGGTGGGACTCGTGATCGACGCCAAGACGAAGGCCACGCGGGTGCAGAGGGACTTACCGGCCTCGGCCGAGCCGTTGCCGCTGCTCGAACCGGCGATCGTCCTGCCGCTGGCCGACCCCAAGCTCTTCCGTGAGGGTTTGAGCGATCTCTTCGCGCTGACCGACGAACTCGTCGCTGCCGCCCGCACGATGGCTCCCGATGCCGTGCCGGCGGGCTACGAGGTGCCCGCGCCGGAGAAGGCGAAGGTCGCGGCCGGCTCGATCTGGTCGTTCGCCCTGCCGGCATCGGGTCTCGACACGCAACTCCGGCCGGCGATCGGCGTCGGCGACCAGGCCGCGGTGTTCTCGCTGGTGCCGGCGCAGGCCGGCCGGCTGCTGGCGGCGGCCCGCATGGAGACCGGCTCGCAACTGGCAACGTTCGAGGAGCCGCTCGCCGGGGCGGCCGCCATCGACTTCGCGGGTCTCGTCGATGTGCTCCGGCCGTGGGTCGTGTACCTCACCCGCTACGGCTGCGTGCAGCAGCGGGACGGCCGAGTGGACGCGGACGAGGAGCTCGCCGCCGAGGATGAGACGGCGGAGGCCAAGGAGGCCCTCGCGCATGTGGCCGTGGCGCTCGAGGTAGCGAAGTGCTTCCGCGCCGCCACCGCCGAGACGTCGATCACCGAGGAAGCGACGGTCACCCACTGGCGAAACGTCATCCGCGACCTGCCGGCGAAGCCGTAGCGCCTGGTCAGGCTGCTCGCGCACCCGACGGCTTCAGCGGGGGATTCTCACGTCTGATCCATATCCGCCCGGCGCACGAGGCCGCGGAGCAGGATGTCGCCGCCGGGCAGGGCGACCTCCTCGACGTCGCAGGCGGGCACGGCGGGGAGCGTGGGGAGTGCGGCGGGGTCGCCGCCGATGACCCGCGGCGCCACGAACGCCTGGATCTCGTCCACCGCGCCGGCGGCGAAAAACGTCTGCAGCACGGCCGCGCCTCCTTCGACCATCAGATTCGTAAGCCGACGCCGTCCCAGTTCGGCCAACAGTTCCCGCAACTGCTCGCTCCGCGAGTCGGCCGCGGCCTGCCAGACCTCGCAGCCCGCGGCCCGCAGCGCCGCCACCCGGTCTGCGGTGGCCGCCGGACCGGCGGCGACGAGCACGGGCACCTCGCGGGCGGTGCGGACAAGGGCCGCGGCCAGCGGCAGCCTGGCGGCCGAATCGAGCACGATCCGCAGCGGCTGCCGTGGCCCCGGCGGCCGCGCGGTGAGCAACGGGTCGTCGGCCAGCACCGTGCCGATGCCGACGGCGATCGCGTCGATGCGACCGCGGAGGGCGTGAACCAGGCTCCGCGATTCCGCGGAACTGATCCAGCGGTCCGCACCGGGCGGCGCCGCCAGCCGGCCGTCGAGGCTCATCGCCCATTTGGCGATCACCCACGGCATGCCGGTCTCGACGAGTTTGCAAAACGGCGCGATCAGCCGGCGGGCGTCGGCCCCGAGCACTCCGGTTTCGACGTCGATGCCGGCCGCCCGCAGCGCGGCGATGCCGCGGCCGGCGACGGCTGGAAAGGGATCGCCTGACGCGATGACCACGCGGGCGATGCCCGCCGCGATGATCGCCGCGGTGCAGGGTGGAGTCTTGCCGTGGTGGCAACAGGGCTCGAGCGTGACGCAGAGCGTCGCGCCGCGGGCGGCCGGCCCGGCGGCCGCGAGCGCCGCGACCTCGGCGTGCGGCCCGCCGAACACCGTGTGCCAGCCCTCGCCCACGATCGTGCCGTCGGCTGCGACCACGACCGCCCCCACCTGCGGGTTGGGCTCCACGTGCCCCGCGCCGCGGCCGGCAAGATCGATGGCACGGCGCATCGCGGCGGTGTCGGACGGGCTGTGCGTCACGGGAGGAACCGCTCAGGGTCGCACGAAAGGGGGGATGGCAACGTCATCCTTGTATCATGACGGTTTGAATGTATGTTTACATCATGTCAGATTTCATGGTATCGAACTTTCCAGGAGCGATCGAACCGATGGCTGAAAAGAAGGGCGTGAACAAATCCGAGGAGATCCGCAAGGTCGCCAAGTCCATGCAGGACAAGGGTGAGAAGCCGCGTCCGGTGGTGATCATCGCCGCCCTCAAGAAGCAGGGCATCGTCGTCTCCTCGCCGCAGGTCAGCATGGTCCTCAAGCGGATGGGCCTACGGCCGTCGCGGGGCCGGAAAGCGGTGGCGGCGGGCGGGCGGAGCGGTGCGATCTCGGTCGAGGATCTGCTGGCGGCCAAGAAGCTCGTCAATCATTTCGGCGGCACCGCCCGGGCGCTGGCCGCCCTCGAGGCCCTGCAGAAGTTCGAATCCTGATGGCCCGGGGACAAGGCCTGTCGCAGTCCTTGTCCCCGCTGCCGGCCGGGCGAACACCGCGAGTTTCGCCCGGCCGACATGCTGTGTGACAATGCCGGTGCAACTGCCAGGAAGCCCGAACGCACGTTTTGATGTTGCGGCGGTGGCTTGGCAAAGCATCGGCGCTGCTGGAATGCGGTTGCGAACGTTGTTTTGCGGATCCTTTGAATTGGGAATCCGTCTCGTCAACCGTCCAACAAGCCCCGGGTGGCAACCCGGGGACTCCGGGCACGAAAACCAGCCCGCAGTCCATGCCGGATGACGGCACGCAATTTCCTGGCTCCAACCCACATCGCATGGCACCCGGGAAGACACGCCACCCGGAGTCCTCCGGCTTCCGCCGGGGGCTTCTTGTGGGAGCGCCAGGCCGGATGGCCGGGTTGGTTCCAGCGGGCGGAGGCCCGCCAAGCGAGAGTCGGTGCGATCCTGCCGGTCGCACCGGCTGGACGGGCGATCGACGCCCTGAATCGCGGTGTATGCTTGACCTCGACGGCAGGGCGGCAAGGTCGCCGCAGTCCGCTCCGTCGACCCAGGCGACAAGGTCCCGGCCCCGCGGGCCGGGCGAGGGAATGACCGACAACCGCGAGTTTATCGGCGAGTTCCTCGTCGAATCGAGCGAGAACCTCGATCAGCTCGACCGCGACCTGCTCGCGCTCGAGGAGCGGCCCGGCGATTCGCAGCGTGTGGCGAGCATCTTTCGCACCGTCCACACCATCAAGGGAAACAGCGGCTTCTTCGGCTTCTCCAAGCTTGGTGCCCTGGCCCACAGCGGCGAGCACCTGCTCGGCAGGCTTCGCGACGGCAAGCTCACGCTCGACGATCGCGTGACCGGTTCGCTGTACTCGATGGTCGATGCCGTGCGGACGATCCTGCGGACGATCGAGGCGACAGGCGGCGAGGGCGAGCACGACTATCGTGACCTCTCGCGGGCGCTCGCCGCGGTGGCGGCCGGCGAGGAGTCCATGCCGGCCGCACCGGCCACGCCGTCACCGGCCACCGAGCCGGCCGCGGCCGTCACCGCTACGGCTGAGCCGCCCGATGCCTCGACCGCACCGGCGACCCCACCGGATCCCACAACGACCGTTGCTGCCGTGGAGCGAGCCCCGCCCCAGCCCGAACTTCCCGCCCCGACCGGGCCCGGTGTCGTCGACTCGACCGTCCGTGTCGACGTTGGCCTGCTGGCCTCGATTCTCGACCTCGTCGGCGAACTGGTGCTCGCCCGCAACCAGCTCCGCAGCGTCGACAGTGACGATCCCGCCGTGCAGGCCTGTACCCAGCGAATCAACACCGTCACCAACGCCCTCCAGGAAACGGCGGTCCGCACGCGGCTCCAGCCGGTCGATCATGTCTTCAGCCGCTTCCCGCGCACGGTCCGCGACCTTGCCGTTTCCTGCGGCAAGGAGGTGCAGCTGGTGATCGACGGCGCCGACACCGAGCTCGACCGCTCGCTGATCGAGAGCATCCGCGACCCGCTCACGCATCTCATCCGCAATGCCGTCGATCATGGCATCGAGCCGCCGGAAGCCCGCGTCGCCACCGGCAAGCCGCGGGCGGGCCGGCTCGCGCTGCGGGCCTTCAACGAGAGCGGCCGGGTGACGATCGAGGTCTCCGACGACGGGGGCGGGATCGCCTTCGAGAAGGTCCGCGAGAAGGCGGTCGCCCGGGGGCTGGTGTCGGCCGCTGAGGCGGCGACCATGCCGCCGGACCGCGTGCTGCAGTTCATCTTCGAGCCCGGCTTCTCGACCGCGGCCGCGGTGACGAGCGTTTCCGGACGCGGTGTGGGCATGGATGTCGTGCGCACGAACATCGAGGCGATCGGCGGCACGGTCGACATCCACAGCGTGCCCGGCGTGGGCACCACCGTCCGCGTGCATGTCCCGCTCACGTTGGCGATCATGCCGGCGCTGGTCGTCCGCTGCGGCACCGAGCGGTTCGCGATTCCGCAATCGGCGGTGGGCGAGCTCGTGCCCGTGTCCCGCGACCGGCACGGGCCGCGGATCGAGGGCCTGCCCGAGGCACCGGTGATGCGGGTCCGCGGCCGGCTGGTGCCGATCCTGTTCCTCGACCAGTTCCTCGGGATTCGCGCGACGACCGCCTGCCGGTCCGAGGGCACGGTGGTGCTCGTCCGGGTCGACGACCACGAGTTCGGGCTCGTCGTCGACGGCATGCAGTCCGGCGCCGACCACTTCCGCTGCCGCGATCTGCTCGATGCAGCCAGCCTCTCCACGATCGTCGTCAAGCCGATCGGGGCCCTGCTGGCCGGCCTCGGACTGTATTCGGGCGCCACGGTGCTCGGCGACGGGGGCGTGGTCCTGATCCTCGATCTCCGCGGCCTGCTGCGGGCGGCCCGCCTGCCGCCGGTCGACCGCGAGCCCGAGGCCGTCGTCGTGCCGGCGGCCGAGCTCGCCGACCGCTACCTCGTCTGCGGCACGCCGGCTGGCCGGCGGGTGGCCGTGCCGCTGGCCGACGTGGTGCGGCTCGAGAAGTATTCCCGGCAGGCGGTGCAGGTTGTCGGCGAGCGGACGGTCGTTCGCCGGGGCGACGCCTTCACGCCCCTGGCCGACGTCGATGCGATCCTGGGACGCCTCGCGGCGGCCACCACCGACACGGTGAGTGTCGTCGTTCTCGACGGCGATGTCGGGCTCTCGGTGGGCACGATCCTCGACGTGCTCGCGGCCGAGTCGCCCCTCCAGCCCGCGGCCGCCGCCGGCGTCGCCGGCATCCTGTCCCTGGGTGGCGTCGCCACCGAGGTGGTCGATATCCGTGCCGCGCGGCGCCGCGCCCTCCTCGAGGCCTGACGCCATGACCACCACGGCAATCCACCGCTGCTGCACGTTCCGCGTCGGCGCCGCCTGCTTCGCCGTGCCGGCGGACGGCGTCGTGGAGGTGCTGCGGGCCGGACGGGCGACCCGCGTGCCGCAGGCTCCGGCCGGGGTGCTCGGCCTGGTGCACCTGCGGGGTCGCATCGTGCCCGTGATCGACGCCGCCGCGCACCTGGGCGTCGACCGCCCCTGCCCGGAGCGGGCGACGCTCCTGGTGCTTACGCTTCAGGACGACTGGTACGCGCTGGTGATCGACGAAATGCAAGACATCGTGGAGATCCCGGCCGACGGGATCGAGCAGACGGCGACCGGTGGCGAAGGGGCCGGCCCGCTGACCGGCGTCTTCGCCGCCCCCGAACAGCTCGTGCATCTGCTCGATCCCCAGCGCATGATTCAGGCACTCACGCGGCGCTAGGCCGTAGGCAACCGAGAGGCAGGAAGTCCCCAATGGCAGACCGTGATTCCACCGGCGCGACCGGCGGCTGGCGTTCGTTCCTCACCAACCCGCTGCTCCTCGCCCTCCTTGGCGTGTCGCTGATTCCCATGGCGTTCATGGGCATGACGAGTTATCGCTCATCGTCGGCCGCCCTGCGGGAACAGGGACTCGCGCAGCTCGACACCGTCAACGCCGTCACGGCGAAGTCCGTGGAGCGGTATTTCGCCTCACTGCGGCAGGAGCTCTCCGTGCTCGCCGAGGGCCGGATGTGCCTCGAGTCGCTCCGCGACTTGACCGCCGGCCTGGCCACGCTGCGGGCCGACAACAAGGTGGACGACAAGGCCCTGGCGGCCGCCCGCCGCGACCTCGAAGCCTTCTACGTCGGTGATTTTGCGACGGAGTTCCGCCGCCGCTCCGCCGAAGTCGTCGATGTCCGGCCGCTGTGCCATGCCCTCGACGACGACTCGGCCTACGCCCAGTATCTCTACATTCGCAACAATCCGAATCCGATCGGGTCGAAGTACCTCCTCGACACGGCCGATGATGCTTCCACGTACTCCAAGTTTCACGCCAAGTACCATCCGTTCTTCCGTGGCGTGGTGGAGAAGTACGGTATCTCCGACGTGTTCCTGATCGACGGCCCGTCGGGCAAGGTGGTCTACAACGTCTCGAAGGAGGCGGACTTTGGCGGCCCGCTGCGCGAGGGCCCCCTCGCCTCCTCGAGCCTCGGGGTGGCATTCCTCCAGGCAGTGTCGTCCGGACGACGCGATGCCGTGGCTTTCGGACAGTTCCAGCGGTATCTGCCGTCGTGCAACGAGCCGGCGAGCTTCATGGCGGCACCGATCTACGAGGGCCGCACGCTCGTGGGCGCGGTCGCCTTCCAGGTGCCGCTCGACAAGACCAACACGATCATCGGCGAGACCACGGGCATGGGGCGGACCGGCGAGACGTACGCCGTCGGCCCCGACCGGCTGTTTCGCAGTGATTCCCGGTTCACCAAGGAGATGGGAGCCAAGACCACGATCATCAACCCCGACTTCAAGGTCGACACGCCCGCCGTCCGCTCGGCGATCGACGAGGGCAAGTCGGGCGCGGCCGAGGCCGTCGACTACCGCGGCGTGCCGTCGCTCGTCGCCTGGCGGCCGGTCACGATCCACCGCGACGCGACCGGCCGAGGCGACATCCGTTGGGCCCTGCTCTCGGAAATCGACACGGCCGAGGTGTTTCAGCCCGTCAACCGCCTGCTGAAACTCGGCCTCACGGTGTTCGGGCTCACGTCCGCGGCCGTGCTCGCCGTGTCGACGCTCATCGCCCGCCGCCTGACCCGGGAGGCCCAGCGGCAGGCGGCCCTCGTCGGCGGCATCGTCGACAACACCCACGCCCTGGCGAGCTCGTCGGAGGAACTCACGAGCGTCAGCCAGCAGATGAGCGCCGCGGCGGAGCAGACGACGGCCCAGGCCAACCTGGTTTCGGCCGCCGCGGAACAGGTCAGCGGCAACACGCGGACGGTGTCGGGCTCGATCGAGAATCTCGTGGCCAGCATCCACGAGATCACCAAGAACGCCCAGGACGCCGCCAGCACCGCCCGCAAGGCGGTGGAGATGGCGTCCGCGACATCCGGCACGATGGCCGCCCTGGGTCGCTCCAGCCAGGAGATCGGCGCGGTGATCAAGGTGATCACGTCGATCGCCGAGCAGACGAACCTCTTGGCCCTCAACGCCACGATCGAGGCCGCCCGCGCGGGCGAGGCGGGCAAGGGCTTCGCCGTGGTGGCCAGCGAGGTCAAGGAACTGGCCCGCGACACCGCCAAGGCCACCGAGGAGATCGGCGGGCGGATCGAGTCGATGCAGGGCGACACGCAGCGGGCCGTCGAGGCGATCGCGGAGATCGGGGCGGTCATCGAACGGATCGACACCCTGCAGACGAAGATCGCCGCGGCAGTCGAGGAGCAGTCGGTGACGACCGGTGAGATCAGCCGCAACATCTCCGAGGCCACCACCGGCACCTCGGAGATCGCGGAGAACATCGTCCAGGTCGCACAGGCGGCCCAGAGTACGGCCGAAGGCGCGTCGAACACGCAGGTTTCGTCGCAGGAACTGGCCCGGATGGCCCAGGCTCTGCAACGGCTGGTCGAAGAATACAAGAAGAATTGATCGCGGCCCATGACCGGCCGCGGCCGGTCGGGACAGGGAGGATCCCGTCGTGCGTGCCCTCGTGGTGGACGATTCGAAGCCGGCCCGGAGCATCGTCGCCCGAACGCTGGGCGACCTGCGGTTCGACTGCACCGAGGCCGGCAACGGGCAGGAGGCGCTGGCCGCCCTCGCGGCGGGCGGCAGGCCCGACCTGATCACCGTCAACTGGCACATGCCGGTGATGGACGGGATCGAGTTCGTCCGGCGGCTGCGGCGCGAGCCGGCCTACCGCAGTCTGCCGATCCTGATGATCTCCACGGAGCACGAGCAGGAGCGGATCGCGGTCGCGCAGCAGGCGGGCATCGACGACTACCTCGCGAAGCCGTTCACCGCCGCGGCGTTCACCCGCAAGCTCGTCGACCTGGGCGTGGTGGCCGCGCCGGCGCCGACGGCCCGTCGCGAGCCGATCGGCGTGCTGATCTGCGACGATTCGGCCACCATCCGTGGCATCCTCTCCGCGACGCTCGGCGCCGACCCGGAGATCAAGGTCACGGGGGCCGCCGACAATGGCGCCGCCTGCCTCGACATGATCCCGACGACTCGGCCCGATCTGGTGCTCCTCGACGTCGAGATGCCGGTGATGGACGGGATCACGACGCTCCGCGAGATCCGCCGCCGGTTCGGCAAGCTGCCCGTGGTGATGTTCTCGAGCCTGACCGAGCGGGGCGCGAAGGCGACGGTCGACGCCCTGCTCGCCGGCGCGAACGATTACGTCGCCAAGCCCGCCGGGCTCGGCGCCACCGATGTCGCCGCGCGGATCCGCACGGACGTGATCGGCCGCATCAAGGCCATCGTGCCACGGGGGTCCGGCGGCGGACGCGAGTCGGCCAGGCCCGCGAGCGGCCCGCCGGCTCCACTCCGCGGCTCGCGGCAGGAGCGGATCCAGGGCGTCGTCGTCGCGGTCTCCACGGGCGGCCCGACCGCCTTGGCCGAGGTGCTGCCGGCGTTCGTGCCCGACGCCCGCGTGCCGATCCTCGTGGTCCAGCACATGCCGGCCTTCTTCACGGCGCACCTCGCCGAACGGCTGGCGAAGGCGGGCGGCTTGCCGGTCCGTGAAGCCGTCAACGGTGAACCGGTCCGGCCCGGCGAGGTGCTGCTCGCCCCCGGCGGCCGCCACATGGAACTCGCCGGCGATGCAACGCAGCCGCGGATCCGACTCACCGACGAGCCGCCGGAGAACTCCTGCCGCCCGGCGGCCGACGTGCTCTTCCGCTCGGCCGCCCGACTGTGGGGCGCGGGCACGCTGGGCGTGGTCCTCACCGGCATGGGTCGCGACGGCCTGGCCGGCTCCCGGACGATCGTGGCGGCCGGTGGCGGCGTGATCGCCCAGGACGAGTTCTCCAGCGTCGTCTGGGGCATGCCGGGCGAGGTCGTGCGGGCGGGGCTCGCCGACAGCGTGCTGCCGCTGTCACAGGTCGGCGTCGAGGTCGCCCTGCGGCTCAAGAGGCGCGGCGGCTGACGCCGCGCGGAGCCGCGATGAAGGTCGCCGCGGCCCAGTTCGACTACCTCCGCGGGCTGCTGCGCCGCCGGACGGGCGTGTGCATCGACGAGTCGAAGCACTACCTCGTGGTCGCCCGCCTGATGCCGATCGTCAAGCAGCGGAAGATTCCCAGCCTCGAGACGCTCATCGACCGTGTTCGCCAGGGCGTCGATCCGACGCTCGAGAAGGACGTGCTGTGCGCCATGATGACGCACGAGACGTCATTCTTCCGGGACCGCGCGCCGTTCGAGGCGCTGCGGGCCGTGCTCGCCAACCTCGTGCCGCGTCGCTCCGCCGAGCGACAGCTCACGCTCTGGTCGGCCGCCTGTTCGACCGGGCAGGAGCCCTACAGCATGGCCCTGGTGCTCCTCGAGCACTTCCGCGACCTCCTGGCCACGTGGCGCATCCGGATCATCGCCACGGACTTCTCGGAGCCGATCCTGGCCCGGGCCCGGGAAGGCGTGTACAGCGACCTGGAAACCAATCGCGGCCTGCCACCCACGCTCTTGAAGAAGTATTTTCGGCCCCTCCAGGGCCGGTGGAGCATCGTGCAGGAATGCCGCCAGCTCGTCGAGTTTCGCCACATCAATCTCACCGGCACCTGGCCGATGATGCCGCTGGCCGACGTCGTCTTCCTGCGGAACGTGATGCTGTATTTCGACGTCCCGACCCGCGCGGCGGTCGTCGGCCGCGTGCGCCGCGTGCTCCGCCCCGACGGGAGCCTGTTCCTCGGCGGCGCCGAAACGATGATCGGCATCGACGACGGCTGGAACCGCATCACGCTCGGCGGCTGCAGCCACTACGCGCCGAAGCCGCGGCGGTGAGCGCCGCACTCCGTCACGGCCGCCATTCGACGCCCAGAATCGAGACGTCGTCGAGCGGCCCCACCGGCTGGCACCAGCGTTCCACGGCCTCGAGCAGCTCCTGGACGCCGGCCTCGATCGGAGCGGTCCGGCCGGCTGCGATGCAGGCCGCCATCGCATCGTCGCCGTAGGGATTGCGATCCTTGTCCATCGCCTCGGGCACGCCGTCGGAATAGAGGAACAGCCGGTCCCCGGCCGCGAGTTGGAGTGTCCGCTGCTCGTATTCCACGTCGGGGACGAAGGCGATCGGAAAACTCTCCATGGCGTGAAACTCCGGCGGTCCGCCGCCGGCCGGGACCCGCACCAGCGGCGGATGGCCGCCGGAGCAGTAGTCGAACCGCCCCGTGGGCAGGTGGAGCACGCCGTAGAGCAAGGTGAAGTACAGCCCGGAAAACTCGTCCGCCTGAAACAGGCGGTTGAGCTGCGTCGCCACCTCGGCCGGCCGTGCCACGGCGACCCGGCCGTCGGGCCCCTGCCGCACCAGCAGCGACTGGTCGCTGACCTTGGGCGTGAGAAACCGCCCCACGGTGACCGCCATCAGCGACGAGGGCACGCCGTGACCGCTCACATCCACGACGAACAGCCCGGCATGCTCGTCGTCGAGCCGGAAGACGTTGAGGAAATCGCCGGCCAGGCTCTGGCAGGGCACGTACCGCCAGGCGACGCTCGTGCCCGGAATGGCGACGTCGACGGCCGGGAGGAGCGATCGCTGCACCTTGGCCGCCGCCTTGAGATCGCGGAGCATGTGGGCGTTGATCCGCGAGATCTCGGCGTTCGCCGTGGAGAGCTCCTCGTTCGACTTCTGCAGCCCATCCCGGGCGACCGACAACTCCTGGTTGGCGACCACGAGCTCCTGGTTCTTGGCGACGGCGTTCTCGAACGTGGAGACGAGCAGGTTGAGCACCTGCTGCCGGCCCGCCTTGACGCGGAACTTCTGCCCGGCGAGCGTCACCTCGAGCATGGCCGCGGCGCCGTCGTCGGCCGACTCCAGCGGCGTCGCGAGCAGCGACTGCATCCGGCCGAGGAGATACTCCGGCTCGTAGGGCTTGGTGACGTAGTTGTCGGCACCCGCGTCGAGGCCACGGATGATGTCGATCGGGTCGGCGAGCGTCGACAGGAGAATGAAGGGGATCGTGCGGAGGGCGGAATCCGTCTTCACAGCCTTGCAGAACTCGTAGCCCGTCATCTCCGGCATCTCGATGTCGGAGACGATAATGTCGGGCCGCCGCTCGCGGACCAGCGCCAGCGCCTGGCCGCCGGTCTCGCCCCAGCGGACGGTGTGCCCGGCCTCCTCGAGCCGCCGGATCAGCATCCGGGCCTGCATGCGGCTGTCTTCGGCGATCACGACGTCCACGCCGCGGGCCGGTGCCGAACCGTCGAGTTGCTGTGCCACGAACGTGCCCGCCGTCAGGTGAACGTGGCCAGGGCCGTTGGCGCGTCCTTGTGGATGCTGAACAGCTTGTCGAGGTTCGTGAGCTTGAAGACCTGGAAGATCTCCGGCCGGATCGAGCACATCTTCAGCCGGCCTTGGCCGGCCGAGATCTTCCGGTGCAACTGCCCCAGCAGGCCGAGCATGGCGCTCGACATGAACTCCACGTTGCCGAAGTCCAGGAGCAGATCCGGCCCCGAGGCCTTGCCGATGAGCTGCGTCAGTTCGGAACGAATCTCGTCGAGGACCGTGTCGTCGAGAATCTTCTTGTCCTTGAAGGCGACCAGATGGATGTCGCCCTTCTTGCCGGTCTGAATCCTGCGGTACTGTTCCATAAAGATCGTGTCTTCCCAGGGTCGGCGGCCCCACGACACGGCCGCAGGGATTCCAAAATCGTAGCCTGGCGCCGCCGCCCCCGCCACCGCCACTCGCTTTACCGCTGCCGCTGGAACAGCAGCGGCTTCGCCTCGGCGGGAGCCCCGGGCAGGGAAAACTCGAAGGCGTCGGGGCCCTTCGAGGCCACCTTCCCCACCATGGTGCCCGCCTTCTCGCTGTGCAAGGCGATGGCATCGGCAGCCGTCTCGATCGTCCCGGCCAGGTCGACCGCCGGCTTGCCGGGCGGCGCGGCCTTCCAGGTGAACTTCGACTCGGCCGTGATCTCGAGGGTGATTGCATCCGCGCCACTGCCGGCCTTCCAGGTGCCGACGAGGTCGGTTTCCGGAGCGGCCGGCTTCTCGGCTGGCGGGGCCGCCGGCGCGGCCTCCGGCGAGGTGGCCTCCGCCGCCGGCTTGAGGGCCCCGAGGAGCCGCTTCGCCACGATGTCGCCGGGCTGCTTCGCGACCACGACCTCGAGGGCCGAGGCCGCGGCATCGGAGTGCCCGCCGACGAGGTACTGGTACGCGAGCACGAAGTGGGCGGCCGCATCGCCGGGGTTGGCCCGGCAGAAGTCCTCGAGCTTGCGAAGCTGCGCGGTGTAGACCTCGACGGAGGGATAGAGATTGCTGACCGTCGTCCAATCCATGCCGGGCGCGGCGGCGAGGACGGCATTGAGCGCGGCGGCGGACTCGGGATAGCGGCCAAGGGCGAAGAGCGTGAGCGCCCGCACCTCGTGGATCACCGAGTCGTTGGGAGCCACCTTCAGCGCGGCGTCGAAGCCGGCCAGGGCGCCGGTGTAGTCGCCGGACTTGAACTTCTCGAGTGCCGCATCGACCGTGGCGTCGCTGGCCGCCGCCGGCGTGGACTCCGCGACCGCACCGCCGGTCGCGTTCCCGTCGACCGGGATGTAGTTGTTGACGACGATCGGCTGGGAGTAGTCGTAGGGCGACGCCGCCACGACGGTGGCGGGAATGGCCGAGTAGTAGGGATTCACATAGGCCCCACCGGCATACCCCAGGGTGCCGTAGCCGAGCCCCCAATTGGTGACCGCGGACGCCAGGCCCCACGTCGCTGCACCGGTGGCGAATCCGCCCCAGAAACCACCCCAGCCGTTGTTCCAGCCACCGTTGTTCCAGCCGCCGTTGTACCAACTGCCGTAGTGTGGATTGACGTAGCCATGGTTCCAGCCGGAGCCGCCGCCCCAGCCGGGATAGCCCCAGGCCCCCCCGTTCCAGCCGCCGCCCCAACCGGTATTGATGCCGTTGTTGATGTTGATGTTGCCGCTGTTCCAGAAGTTGTTGTTGCCGCCGATGCCAGGACGATTGCCGCCGATGCCAGGACGATTCCAGCCGCCATCAGGCCGGTTGTAGCCACCGCCCGGACGGTTGCCGGCCGCAAGGCCGCCGAGATCTTCAGGCAGCGTCGTGGGCCGGTTACCACCGAGGCCCGGACGGTTGCCCCCGATGCCGGGTCGATTCCCGCCGATGCCGGGTCGATTCCCGCCGATGCCGGGTCGGTTGCCGCCAATGTCAGGCCGGTTGCCACCGAGGCCAGGACGGTTGGCCGTTCCGAGATCGCCGGGCAACGGCGTCGGACGATTGCCACCGAGGCCGGGCCGATTGCCACCAGCTCCCGGGCGATCTCCGCCGCCGATCACGCCGGGCAGCGTGGTGGGCCGGTTGCCACCCGCGAGGCCGCCACCCCCGTTGCCGCCGAGGCCGGGTCGATTGCCCCCCATGCCCGGCCGGTTGCCGCCGTTCAATCCGCTGCCCGCGCCGGGTGCCGGAAACGGCTTCGTCGTGGCGCCCAGTCCTGGCCGCAGACCAGGCGTCGGCCGCGTGCTCATGCCGGGGATGCCGCCAGCCGCGCCGGGGAGCGTGCTCACTCCCGGCCGGTTGCCGCCGCCGATCGGCAGACCGCCCGCTGAGGCCTGCCCGCCTCCAGGCCGCAGCCCGGGAGTGGGTCGCGTGGCAAAACCACCGCCCGGCAGACTCGCGCTGCCGGAGCCACCGAACGGCGGACGGGACAGGCCACCTGCCGCGCCGCCGGGGGCGGGCCGCACCGCGCCCAGCCCGGGCCGCGCCGATGCCGCCGGGGCGGCAGGCCTGGTGACGGCGCCGGCGTTCGGAAACGACGGCCGCGCGAGGTTCGGCTGCTGCAGGGAGCCGACACTCGGCCGCTGGAACTGCGGCGTCTGCGGCCGCTGCATGCCGCCGACGTTCGGCCGCGCCTGTGGCATGGCAGGCCGGGCCTGGGGCATCGCCGGTCGGGCCTGGGGCATCTGCGGGCGGGCATGCGGCGCGGGCCGGGCCACGGGGGCGCCGTGATGCCCGCCACCCGGATGCCCGCCACCGCCGGCGCGGCCCATGGAGGGCCGGCCATGGGCCTCGGCAGCCAGCCAGAACGTCATCACCAGGCAAGCGGTCGCAGCGAACGCGCGCATCAGGGCAACTCCGCAGAAGGCATGAGGGAGATTACTTGGTGGCCGCCGGGGCCGGCGGCCGGCGGGCGACGACGAGCTTGAAGTCGGGCTCCGGCGCCCCGCCGACGATCCGATCGGTGCTCTCGACGACGAAGTGGTCCTTGTCCTTCGGCGTGATCGTCACCGTCGCCGACCCGGTGGAGCCGTTCGGCGTCGTGGCCTCCGACTTGATGATCCACCCCGCGCCATCGGCGGCCCACTCGCCCTCGGCGAAGCCGCCATCGGAGTCGAACGTCCACGATCGCAGTTCACTCTCGACGGGATCCCAGCCGATCCGCTGCGTGCTCTTGCCCACCGACTTGCCGCCGATGGTCATGTTGTACTCGCCGATGATGAAGTTGCCGTCTTCGCTCCAGCGATAGGAGATCGTCGTGCGGCCTTCGTCGCTCTCGTCCACCCAGTCACCCACGAGCCACTCGACGGCCGCGAGCATCTCCGGCGGCGTCGGCAACGGATCGTCGGCGAACTCGCGGTACGAGACGACCGGCCACCGGTCGCCCTGCTTCATCCGCACGGCCACGTACCGCATCTGCGCGGCCGCGGCCCCCGCGTCGGCGGTGATCCGACGCACGCCCTCCTCGACAGCCAGCACCTCGCCGATCGGCCGAGCACCGCTGACCTCCATCTCCATAACGGCCTGGGGAAACCGCGCGAAGAACTTCTTGAACAGGCCGGCGATCTCCGCCCGGCCCGCGTACACGTTGCCGTCCTCGTCGACGAGTTCGCCCGCTTCGAGGAACGCGTTCGCCAGGGCGGTGGCATCGGCGGCATTGAAGGCCTTGACCGTCGCCTCCGCGTCCGACCGCACCGCTGTCTCGAGCGCCGAAGCCTGCTCGGCCGCGGCCTGGGAGCCGGCGAGGGCCGCGGTCACGCCGACCGCCACAACCGTCACCACGACCGCCCGCCACCAGGAATCCAACGTCCGCCTGTCGCCGTTCATGATTCACTCCCCGTTTCGTTCGGAAACACGGCGTCTGCCGCCGTCACGACAGCGAACCATTTTCCGGGCCGGAACGCAAGCGGCCGGCCGCCGTGCGGCCTCCGGTCATGCCCGCCGCAGGGCCGCCCAGTCGCCGAACATCGTCACCTTGGCCACGCTCCACCACCCCGGCCGATCGAGCCCGTGATAGGGCGAGTCAGGCGGCAGCGTGGCCACGAGGTGCGCATGGGCCGGCTTGAGGTTGTGGTAGGGCATCGACGGGAAGAGGTGGTGCAAGGCGTGGTAGCGAATGGAGAACGGAAAGAAGAGGAGCGTGAGCGGGTCGTTCCGCGTGAAATTGCAGGAATCGACGATGTGGGCCTCGAGCTCCACCCGGCTCCCGTCGCCTGCGAAGTGATGGTCCGCCAGCTGCCGGAGCTGATTGAGCACCACCGTGGCCACGGCCAGCACATAGAGCAGGGGAATCCGGGACCAGTGGTTCAACCCCAGGAGCACGAGCGTCGGAATCAAGGCCGCCCGAAGAAAGCACGGGATCTCCGCTGCCAGGATCGCCCAACGATCGCTCGCCGTCAGCCGCCGCTCATAGGCCCTGTTGAACGTCAGCGACGAGGCCTTCCGCAGCGTCCACTCCCGCAGCTGGGGATGGAGGAAGGTGAGCGGCGCCAGCAGGAAACGCAGGAACACCAGCAGCGGAAACGCCAGCACGTAGACGACGTACCCGGCCATGCTCCGGGGATTGCCTCCCTCCAGCACGTTGGCGACGTACTCGGGATCCTCCGGCGTGCCGTAATAACGCTGGCTGTGGTGGTCGCGATGGTGCCGCGTGAAGAACGGGCTCGGCGTCAGCAGCATCACGCCGGCCAGGGCGTTCCAGGCCGCCTTGAATGCCGGCAATTCGTGTCCGCCGAGATGGCACACCTCGTGGATCAACGAGCCCAGCCGGTAGAGCCAGAACGCCGCGATCGGGAAGGCGACGGCCTGCCGCCATGACCAGAGAGGGACGGTGAGATAGACCGCGGATGCCAGATACGCGGCGGTCAGGCTGACCAGAAAGTCGATCCAGTAGCGGGCCGGCGAGACGCGGAAGTAATCGACATCGGCGTCGCGGATCGCCTGCCGCGCCTCCCGAATCCAGGCGGAGCCTGCCGTCGCATCAGCGTGCCCATCCGTGGATTCCAGCCCCGTCGCGGACGTCTGGGGACTCGATTTGCATCCTGCCACCATCGGCCCCGCCCTCCTGGCGCGAAGAAATTCTCAAACACACTCGGCTTTGGTGTATCGCCGGCTTCGGGGGCGGCAAAAGTCTCCTCGCTGTGGCCGCGGCGGCCACACGCTCGTCGAGCGTTCGCCGACCCCCTCGCCTCCCGCTCCCAATGTGTCCGGGAGACGCTCCAGGCATGCCGAACCCGTGGGAGCATTCCAGCAGACGGCGACGGAGAACGCCACCCCCTGGGCAAAAAGCGAGGGGGCCGGGCACCCATGGCGCCCGGCCCCCTCTGATTCACGACACGGAAGCGTCGCCGGCTTCAGCAGCCGCAGCGACGGCAGCCCTTGCGACGGCAGCCCTTGGCCTTGCCACCACAGTCACCGGCAGCGGCCGCACCGCAGGCACCCGCGTCACCGCAGGCACCCGCGTCACCGCAGGCACCGGCAGCACCGGCAGCACCGGCGTCACCAGCCGCACCGCCGCAGCCGCCATCAACAGGCACCTCGACGGCGACCGTGACGCACTTCTGCACCGGCACCTCCTTGGTGACCGTGTGGGGGACGCGGACCGTGTAGCTCTCGGTCTTCGTCTCCGGCACGCAGTCATACACCGTCACGGTGTACGACTCTTCCTTCTGCTGGGGAACCATGACGGTGTAGGACACTTCCTTCGTCATGGTCTCCGGCACGCACTTGGTGACCGTGTACTCCCGAGTCTTCGTCTCGGTCTTGTACTTGGTGACGTTGACCGAGCGGGTCTTCTGCTCGGGCACCATCTTGGTCACGCTGTAGGTGCGGGTCCGCTCTTCCGGCACCATGGTGGTGACGGTGTAGGTGCGTGTCCGCTCCTCCGGACGGCACTTGGTGACGCTGACCGTGCGGGTCTTCGTCTCCGGAACGCACTTGGTGACCGTGTAGGTCCGGGTCCGCTCCTCGGAGCGGTACTTGGTGACGTTGACCGTGCGGGTCTTCGTCTCCGGAACCATCTTGGTCACGGTGTAGTTCCGCGTCCGCTCTTCCGAGCGGTACTTGGTGACGTTGACCGTGCGGGTCTTCTGCTCCGGCACCATCTTGGTGACGGTGTAGGTGCGAGTCCGCTCCTCGGGGCGGCACTTCGTGACCGTGTAGGTCCGGGTGCGCTCTTCGGTGCGGGTCTTCGTCACGTTCACCATCCGGCTCCGCTGCTCCTGACGGCACTTGGTGACCGTGTAGGAGTAGGGGACCTCTTCCGAGACGCACTGGTAGGTCGTGACCGGGACTTCCTTCGTCTCGCACGTCGGAACCCAGACACGCTTGCAGCAGACCTTCTCGGGGCACGGGCAGCCGTTGGCGTCAACGCCACCGCCGACCGTGTACTGCTGCGTCTGCCAGCTGCCACCGCGGACCTGCACCGTCTTCGACGACTGGACCGGGACGCGCTTCTGAACGGTCCGGCTGCCGGTCATCTCTTCGGTGTAGGGCACGTTCACCGTGTAGGTCTGCTCGACCTGCTCGGTGTAGGGAACGCTCACCGAGTAGGTCGAAACCTTCTCCTCGGTGTAGGGAACCATCACCGTGTAGGTGGCGGTCTTCTCTTCCGAAACTGGCACCATCACCGTGTAGGCCTGCTCGACCGACTCGGTGTAGGGGACCTGGACCGAGTAGGTCGAGGTCTTCTCTTCCTGGACCGGAACGCTCACCGTGTAGGTCTGCTCGACCGACTCGGTGTAGGGGACCTGGACCGTGTAGGTCGCGGTCTTCTCTTCCGGAACCTGCGTCATCACCGTGTAGGTCTGCTCGACCTGCTCGGTGTAGGGGACCTGGACCGTGTAGGTCGAGGTCTTCTCTTCCTGCTTCGGGACCATGACGGTGTAGGTCGAGGTCTTCTCCTCGCTCACCGGCACGTGCACCGTGTAGGTCTGCTCGACCGCCTCGGTGTAGGGGACCTGGACGGTGTACTCGGCCGTCTTGGTCTCCGTCACGTTCTTGTTGACCGTGTAGTTCACGGTCTTGGTCCGAGTCTCGGGAACCTGCACGGTGACCGTGCGGGTCTTCGTCTCGGTCCGCGGGACGCGCTTGTTGACCGTGAAGGTCCGCTCGCGGGTCTCGGTGGTGTACTCGGTCGAGGTGACCGTCTTCATCTCGGTCACGTACTGACGCTGATACACCGTCTTGGTCCCGCCGCACGCGGCGCCGGCACCACCACCACAGGCATCACCGGCCACGACGGCGCCGCCTTCGCAGCCACCGGCACAGCCGCCACTGCAGGCCCCGCAGTCGGCAGCCCACGTGCTGGTGCACATGGCGACGACGGCGAACGCCGGCAGGAGGCAAGAAAGAACTTTGCGAATCACGCAAACCTCCAAGGAAAAGGAAACAGGAGAGAACTCGAGCAGGTTTTTCGCACGCGCCCGAACTTCGGTCGGCCGAAGAGACCCTTCTCTTAGGACGACCGAAACGCCCGGCCGCCTGTTAAGTTGGATAGATTACGTTGACTAAACCGGCTTGCAAGTACCTGGTTTCCGGATTTCACGGAATCGCCACGGGGGCACGCATCCTCGGCCGGACCATGCTGAAAAAGCCAAAAACCGTCGTTTTTCGGCGAGATTTCCGCCTCATGGACGGTGGCCACCGCGGTCACTAGCCACCGCGACCGGCAAAAAACGCCCCTGTCAGCCGCGAGAGCAGCCAGAGCGTTCCCAGCGGCAGGACAATTGTGGAGATCGTGAAGTAGATGGCCAGGTTCACGATCGATTCGCCGACGGCGGCCAGGGCTTCGTACAGCCGCTTGGCCTTCTCGCCGATCACGTCCACCGGGTTGTACCGCTCGTACCACGGCCGCTGCTGACCGTCCGCCTCCACCTGCTCGATCTTCTCCGTCGTCGCCGTGACGACCGCCGCAGCCTCCTGATAGTTGGCCTCGAGAAACCGCGACGCCACCCAGGAATCGATCCAGCCCGCTGCCGGCAGCGCCAGCCGTGCGAACAGCGCCAGACCAAAGAGCCGCCGGCTCCACCCGATCGCCGTCTGCCGGCCGCGGCCGCCGCACACCGCCGCCACGGCCAGGGCCGCCAGGGCCGGAACGAAGAGCCACCAGCCGAGCGTCCGGCCGATCTGCATGCCCAGCCGCTGCACGCCGAGGGCGGTCGTGCTCGTCAGGAGAAGCGCGCCGTATTGCTCGACGAGGTCGTTGACGGGATCGAGCGCCTGGCCGATCCCGAGACTGCCGCCGGGACCGAAGGAGAAGCTCACCTCGGAACTCTGGGCGAGCGAAATCGCACTGTCGAGCCCGCGGGTGGCCGCGAGTGCGGCGAGCGTGCGGGCGAAGGTCGCTTCCAGATAGGCCTCGCCGCGCACGTCGGCCCACGGCGCGAACACGAGCAGCGCCGCCGCCGCCAGCACCATCTGCACGATCGCCCGGGCAGCGGGCTCCCGGATCGCGGCGGGCAAGAAGCCGAGCCAGTCGCCCCGCGTCAGTCGTGACAACGCCACATCGAGGCCGCTCGACGCGTTCTCTCGATCCGCCTGCTCCATGGCCATGCCGCCGCTCCTTCGCGCCTCACGACTCCGTCACCGCGTCCGCCCGCGGGCGGATCACTCCGTCAACAACTTTTCCAGCACCGGCCGCATGATCGCCGCTCGCCGCGCGTTGCCGATCGTGCTGGGATGCTGGTGGTCGTCGAGGAAGCACTCCGCCGCCGGCCGGCCGTCGGGCCCGAGGAACGCGGCATTGGCGTTGATGTAGGCGAGCCCGGGACCACCGGCCGCGACGGCCGCGCGGATCGCCTCGTTGGCCGCCGTCTGCCGCTCGAGCTGATCCCATCGCCGGACGCTGGGCGCGATGGCCAGAAACGCCACCGTCGTGTCGGGCAGCTCCTGACGCAGGCTGGCGGCCAGGCGCAGGAAATCGTCGCGCATCTGCGCGGCCGAGCGGCCCGCCGCGATGTCGTTGGTGCCGGCCGAGACGACGATCACGCGCGGCTTGGCCGCAGCCACCAGCCGGGGCCCGAACTCGGCCAATTCCCCGAGCCGGCAGCCGCCCACGCCGCGGTTGATCACGTTCAGCCCGGGAAAATCGTCCGCCAGCGTCGTCCACAGCCGGATGTTCGACGATCCCAGGAGGCAGATGCCCCCCTCCTGCGGCGGCGCCTCGCGATCACGGGCGTCGAAGGCGGCGATCTCCTCGTCCCACCGGACCGGCGGCGGCCCCTCCGCCGGCGGCGCGATGGCCGCGGCCGGCGCCGTCTCGCCGGCCGCGGCCGCCGGGGCCGGCACGACCGGCGCAGACACCGTTTTCTTGGCCAGCGGCCGCGCGAACACCGCCTTCCAGTCGCGGGCCATCCGCACCACCTGCCAGCCATACTTCTCCGCCGCGGTGAGCGAGGCGTTGGCCGGCTCGCCGTAGGCCATCTCCCGCTCGGCGTCGTCATGCAGGACGAGCAGCTGCAGGGTCGGCCGATCGGCCGACTGCGACCAGCGGAGCATGGCGATGTCGCCCCCGGTGCCCACGTTGCCGGCGGCGAAGATCGGCCGGCGACCGATCCGCTCGCCGATGCTCACCGGCTTGCGGTCGCCCTCATTGAGCACGTGAATCTCCGGCTCGACGATCAGCTCCAGCCGCCGGTTGGGCGATTCGCCCTCCCGCAGCTCGGCGGTGTCGATCTCCCGCAGGACCGCCTGCGGCTGCGAGCCGATCACCCGCTCGGGCCCGATCCCATACCACGCCTCGGCCGCCGGCCGCACGAAGTGCACGCCGCTCGTCGAGCACAGCCAGATCGCGAATCCCTTTGCCTTCAGCAAGGCCATCAGCTCGCGCATCGGCTGGTAGGTCGTCTCGCCGAGGGGCACGTCGAAGACAGGGTGCTTGGCGGTGCGCACGAAATCCCGCGCCTCGGCCTCGAGCCGCTCCTCCGACATGCCGGCGATCACGGCGAACGTCATGTCGGTGATGAACCGCGGGCCCAGTTTGCGGATGAACTCGACGTCGCCGGTGAGCAGCGTGGCGAACGGCTCCTCGTGGGCCATCTCCGGCTGCCGCTCCACCAGGGACCGCACCCGATCGACCAGAAACAAGCCGTGGGCGAGCGGCTTCTCGCAGGCGAGCGTGCCGTCATGGTCGAACACGGCCACTCGTTCGGCGACCGGAACGAACGACTCCGCGCCCTCGCGGGTCACGGCCGCGACGAAGTCGAGAATCGCCTTCTTCGTCGGGCCGTCGTTCCAACTCGGCAGCGGATCGACGGCGGCCGGAGCGGCAGCCACGCCCGCCGGCGCGGCCGGCTGCGGCGCCGGAGCCGTGGACGTGCCGAACCAGACCGCCGCGCCGAGCAGGCCGAGGGCGACCAGCGGCACCCAGACCTCGGAGGCGGAGGACCGCGGCCCGCGATCGTGGGGCGGGTTGGGAGATGATGAGGGGGCGTCTTGCATGGCACGACTCCTGGCGGCGGCGGGTTCGGCCCCCACCTTAACGTCCCCGGAAGCAAACGCGAAAAACGCCGCGGCCACGTGCACCATGCGTTCGGCCGGCGGCCCTGGGCGACGGCCGGAGAAAGCGGTAATCTGCCAGATCCACGGCGGGGGGCAGACTTCGGCGCCCACCGCGGCTTCATGAACAGGGAGGTTCATTCCGTGAACGACGTCACGTCGCGATTCGTCTCGAAACTCGTGCCTCTGGTGCTCATCGCCGGCTGCTCGTCGGGCCAGGTCTCCCCGCGGCCGATCGGCGTCCGCGACCCTCATGCCGGCGACCGCGGGCAGGCGGCCCACGCCCGCCAGCGTCCGGTTCGTCCGATCCCCGACGTGACCCCCCGGCCGAAGGTGTTTCGGCTGTCCGCCATGCGGGATGCGCCGGCGGCCGCCACGCCGGTGGCCCACCTGGAGCCCGCACCCGTCGCGGAGCCGCACGCTTTGGCTCGCCGCCTCGCCCACGTCGACGAGCACAACCCGACCGTCGCCGAGGTCCGGGCGATGCTCCGCAGCTACCTGCGGGCCTTCAACCGGCACGACGCCACGGCACTCGCCGCCCACTGGAGCGAGCACGGTGAAAATCTCGACCTCGACTCCGGCGCGGTGACGGCCGCCGGCCGCCGGGAGGTTCGCGACGTGTTCGCGGCGCTGTTCGCCGCCGACGACGCCGCCACCATCGACATCGACGTCCATTCGATCCGCCCGATCCGCGACGACGTCGCGATCGTCGACGGCGTGTCGCTGATCTCGTTCGCCGACGGCACGCCGGCGAGCAGCCGGTTTTCCGCAGTGGTCGTCAGGCAGAATGGGCAGTGGGTGCTGGAACAGGTTCGCGAGGCCGCGGCACCCGTGCCCGACTCCGCCCCGGTGCGGCCGCTGGAGGAACTCGACTGGCTCGTCGGCTCGTGGGAGGACGACGGCGCAGGCGTGACCGCCAGCACCCGCTGCGCATGGAGCCCGGGCCGTGGCTTCCTCGTCCGCAGCCACGTGATCGCGGCCGACGCGGCCGAGCCGCGGCCGGAGAACGGCGCCGACCGCATTCCGGCGCTGTTGCCGACGGCGGATACCAGGCCCCGCGAACTCACGGAAATCATCGGCTGGGATCCCGATCAAGACGCGATCCGGTCTTGGATCTTCGCGGCCGATGGCCGATTCGCCGAGGGCACATGGCACCGCGCCGGCGACGGCTGGACGGTCCGCATCGAGGGCCGGGGCCGCGACGAGGGGGCGGTGGCCTCCTGCTCGCTCGCGCCCGCCGGCGAGAGCCTGACGATCCAGGGTGATGCCGGCCGACTGGCAGCCCTGCTGCCGCCGGCCTGCACCTTCACCCGCACCGCGCGGTAGCCACCCTGCGGACCGCGCAGCCGCGGCCCGGATCGACCGTCAGCAGACTGTGGAACAAGTCTGCCCGAGCAGGATGCGACGGCCAGCGACCCAGGAAACACTCGGCGTTGCCTCGGCTGCGCCGAGGTCTGCGAATCCTGCGGTCGCTCAAGTGGAAAAAGGCCATGGATGGCTTTTTCCACGGGCAGTCGAAGTTAGCGCCGCGGCCGGTTCGTGCGGGCCGGCGCGGCGGTGGCGGTCTGAGGTCGCTTCACGAAGTACACCTTCGGGTCATCGATCACCCAGGGCGTGCTCCAGGTGCGACCGTCGTCCCGCGTGCAGACGTTGAAAAAGAAGGTCTTCAGCAACTCGGTGCGGTAGCCGTAGGGGAATTGCGACGTGATGTGGTCGTCCATCGTCAGGTCGTCGACCCCCGGGCTGGCGAAATAGTGCACCATGCCGTCGGGCGTGAACGACAGTCCCAGCGTCCACCAGCCGAGTTCTTCGATCTGCGGGCCGCGGATCTCGCCGCCGTTGCGGCCGCTGCGAACGCGGATGTAGGCCGAGTCCTTCTCGATCTTCCGCTTCGAGTTCTGCGGCTCGAAGCAGATGAACATGCCGGGCCAATACTCCTCGAGGCCGAACTTCCCCTCGTCGGGATGGTCGTCGCCGGTGATGATGGCGTGGGTGTAGCAGCCGGCGCGGAACCCGAATGTCGGGCCGCTCCGCCGCTCCCACTGCTCGAACGGCGGCATGTAAACCCGCACGACCACGCTCGGGCTGTCGGCCACGGACATGCCGCGGCCGGTCACCTTCTGCATGTTGTAGATCAGGTCGTCCTGCTGCATCTGGTAGGTCACGCGGTTGGGGATGCCGGCGTTCAACGACGCCATCAGGAGACCGTGGGAACTGCCCTCCAGGCCCGGGGCGGGGAGTTCGATCCGCTTCACGACGTCGGGGGTGCCGCGCTTCGGCCCCTCGAACCAGCGGCCATTGGCGCTCTTCCCCAGCGGGCCGCGCATCCGCTTGTCTTGCTCCTCAGAACTCTTGGGGTGGTTGTAGTACCACTTCCACTTCTCGTCCTCGAAGTCGTCCACGACGCCCTTCACGAGGGAGCCCGTGCCGGGCACGAGTACCGGCTTCTTCGGAGCCGCTGCCTTGGCCGTCGCCGCCGCAGGCTTGGCCGGCGGCGTCTCGGTATCGGCCGGCGCGGCTGCGGCGACCGCGCATCCGAGGCCGACGTGGCAGCAGACGATCGCCAGACGCATGCGGTGCAACATTCCCGACCCTCCCCTGAAACCCGGTGCGATCCGATCTCTCGATCGGAGGTATCGGCGGCCCGCAGCGCGGCGATCCAGCGACTGCTCCCGCACCCGGGGCTTCCCCGCCGAATGGCCGGAAAGCCGCAAGTCTCCCGGCCTGCGACGCTCGCCGCTTCTGCCCAGCCTCCCCATCCTGACTCACGCGGCCCCTGTCCAGGGTCGGACCGCAAGGACATCTGGCGTCGGGCCCCGGGCTTCGTCACAACTCCGGCGGTGTCCGCTTCGTCATTCCCGGGTTCGCATGCTGCCATGAACTGCAACTCGCCCCGTTCCTCCATCGTGGCCCGTTTGTCGCCGGCCGTTCTCGTGATCTGCGTCCTGCCGTGCCTCGGCGCCCAGGCGGCGGATCCGCGCCGCGTCACCGGCGACCTGGTCGACCCACCGCTCCGCGGCCAGCGTCGGTCTCACATTCAATCCGTCGGGGAACTCGCTGCCGCAGCCCAACCCGACGCGAATCAACTCGGCCTCCGGCTCTCCCGGGCTTCGACGGTCCTGCGCCAGCAGCTCGCGCTGGCCCGCGGCGCGGGACTGGTCGTCGACGAGGTCGCTCCCGGATCCCGCGCGGCCCGGGCCGGCTTCCAGCAGCACGACGTACTCGTAATGCTCGACGACCAGCTCCTGCTGCTGCCCGAACAACTCACCGCGCTCCTGGAGGCAGCGGGGGCCGACGCGCCGCTGCACTGCACCGTGCTCCGCGGCGGCCGCAAGGTGAAACTGCCGCTCGCCAGCGATCCCCCCGCCGCCCATCGCCCCGCGACGGCGGGACTGCGGCCCACCGCATCCACCCTGGCCCTCGTCCGCGAGAGCCGCCCGCAGCCCGCGCCGAACCGCGCCGCCGCGCCGGCCGAGCAGCCCGCCCGACTCGCGCGGATCTCATCCGAGACGCTGCTTCGGCAGGATCCCGACTATCAAATCCGGCTCACGGGTGGCGAGGAAACCCGCGTCGTCGTCACCGACAACCAGGGCCGCGTCGTGTTCAACGACACGATCGACACGCCCGAGGGCCGCAGCCGCATGCCCATGGTGGTACGGCAGCGGGTCGAAGAGATGGAAAAGGCGCTCGAACGCCAGCCAGTCGCCGAGATCGGCAGGCTCGACGTCGCCCCGATCGAACTGCGGTAGCAGCCTGTCGAACAGCTGCGGCCCCCAGATCGGGCCGCCGACCGTGGCGCACCGTTCTCCAGCCGTCGTGCCCGGGTGCTGAGAAGCCCGAAACGCACGTTTTGGTGTTGCGCGGAGTGGCTCGGCAGGGCGGCGCCGCTGCAGGAATCCGCTTGCGACCGTTGTTTTGCGGATCATTCGAATTGGGAATCGGTCCCGTCACCCGTCCAAGAAGCCCCGGGTGGAAACCCGGGGACTCCGGGCATGAAAACCACCCCGCCGTCCATGCCGGATGACGGCACGCAAGTTCCCGGTTCAAACCCGCATCGCATGGCACCTGGGAAGGCATGCGACCCGGTGTCCCCCGGCTCCCGCCGGGGGCTTCTTGTGCCGTTCGCGCATGTCAAGCTGAGCACACGCCTGGGGAACGCGCAACAGCAAAACTCGCGCCTCGGGCTTCAAGGGCACGGGGCGCCCCAACGAACAACGACGACGCCCTGTAGCAGCGTTCTCTGACCGTCGAATCCGGCCGGTGACTCCACGACCCGCATGCACAAGCCTAAAGGCTTGCGCCACTGAAGCACCCACGCGCGTCGCATCCGGCGACGCAGCCTTCCCTACCAGCCGACTTGGGCGATGTCACGCGACCGCTTCACGCGAACCCTCGCCCTCCGGGCTCCGTTCGCTTGGCGGGCCTCCGCCCGCTGGTAACAGGCGTCGCATCCGGCGACGCAGCCTTCCCTACCAGCCGACTTGGGCGATGTCACGCGGCCGCTTCACGCGAACCCTCGCCCTCCGGGCTCCGTTCGCTTGGCGGGCCTCCGCCCGCTGGTAACAGGCGTCGCATCCGGCGACGCAGCCTTCCCTACCAGCCGACTTGGGCGATGTCACGCGACCG